>Ga0335077_10000441_pt1 | contig 45686 bp, 40 predicted proteins | sample Lox_Sample_31_FD_207151 | JGI IMG/M metagenome (GOLD analysis project Ga0335077, IMG submission 207151) | Soil microbial communities from Loxahatchee National Wildlife Refuge, Florida, United States - Lox_Sample_3.1 | ecosystem: Environmental > Terrestrial > Soil > Wetlands | place: USA... | reverse complement strand
CGGCGCGAATATCACGGCAACGATGTCGTTTTGCCCGTCGACGGACAGATCGCCCGGTGTTTCTGAATTCAGTGGTTTCGTCTGCGGGTTATATCTGAAGTTATCAGAGACCACATACCATAAACGTTCGCCGCTGCTATCGCGAAGATCAGTCACGCCCAACGTGCGGAAGGGCAGCCGCCCCAAACTACTGCCGGTCGAAATGGCACAGGATGACGTCGATACGCCTATCTTGGCGGGATTCGTGTCATCCGCAGGCTTGTCGGGACATGGCAGATAGCCCGGTCCTGTATCGGCCGGCGGGTTGTTGACCATTTCTGGGTAGGCTGCGGCGAAACCCAGCAAAGCTTCCTTGGCGCGCGCGAGAGAAGCAGTAGAGATTTCGTCGCGGTAGGCGGTCTGGGTTTGCTGGTTGAGTTTTTTCAGGAAAACAAACGAAGAGAGGGAAACTATGAGCAACATGACGAGCAGCAGGGCGACACCGCGCTGATGTATCGGTGTTTTCAGACCGCCGGATAATCGTCGATAACTCCCTGGCATGGCACAAGTTTAACAGGCTTCCGTTTCTTGACCGCAATCAGGCCCCGGATGGCGGGCCGCTCAAACCATCTGCGGCTCACCGGCACAAAGGCTTCTACAGGTTACCCGATACTCAACCTCCACTCAGGGGTGAGCGGGGACGGTATTTTCCGGGGTGTTGTATAGATCGGTGATCTGGCCGGTTTCCGGGTGGTAGGTCTGGCCGGGCTTCAGTCCGACGTCTGGCAAGTGGCCGGGCGTCTCGACGGTCACCCGTGCGCCACGCAGGCCGCGGGTGTCGACCGCGACATGATCGGCACTCAAGTCCCCGTCATAGGTGTTCTTGCCGTTGACCCAGGCGGTGCCTTCGCCATGCGACCGAACCACGACCCCATTGACCGTCACCGGTGGGACTTCCGGCGGCGGGGCCGGCGCTTCGGCGACCGGCGCCGGCGGCGGCCCGGGCTTTGCCACCACCGGCGGCGCGGTGCGCAGGCGTTGCAATTCCTCGCGTTCAGCGGGGGTGGTGAACAGTCGCCCCAGCGGATCCGCGGACACCGGGCCAGCCGCAGAGAACGCCACGCACAGCACCGACATTTGCAACAGCATGAGGCGCGGGGACATGTTCAGCTCCTCACTGCATCACGATGCCGGTGCCCGGCAGGTTTATGGTGTACCACTGCAATTCACAACTGGCGCTGATGTTTTTCGTGTTGACCTGCAGTTTGATCACGGGTTCGGTGCGCAGGAAACTGCACCTGCCGACGCTGTACAGTCCCACCGCCTTTTTGTCCAATGCATCAAGCAAGTCAAAAAAATCCCCTTCATGCAGCAGGCCCAGTTCCAGTTTCATGGTACTGCTGAAGATCTGGAAGGCGCCGGTGTTCAGCGCATAGGGCGGGGTGTATGGTGTCTGCGCGGCTAGCTGGTAATTTAACTGGGGCAGTTCAATTACCTTGCTGGCTTCGCGCAGTGTCTCCAACCAGCTCAGCCGGTTTTCCTGGCCCACGATGCCGCGCCGTTGCAGCGCCACGAACTTCGGCTGCTGCTCCCGGAAGGTTTTTTCCTCATCATCGACGGACAGATAGCGCCGGCTGACGTCACTAAAACGGTGGTGTGCAGTCTGATTGGTCTGCCCCATGCGCGCCCGGAAATAATACCCCCCCGTCAGCATGCCGCCGCTCAACACCGTGCATACGAACAGCACGACGAACGCGCCGCGGAGGTACGCCCAGTCAAATCTGCTGTTTTTATCCGCCATGACTCAAGTACCCTTCATACCCAGCACCACGCGCACGTTGAAGTGGGCTTCCTGTGGCCTGGCCTCCGTGCTGACACTGCCGTGAAGGTTGGCGCTGGAGCTCACGTCCAGCGGTTCTGTAACCACCTGTACTTCATAGACCGAAGGTTGCGTTTTCAAAATGCCGCTGAATCCATTCACACGCCCCAAAGCGCGCTGGTAATCGCCGTCGAAAGGGCTGATGTGGCCGCTGACCTCGGCGATGTGGTAATAGGCGTAGGCCGCCGGCGCCGTGGTTGGCGGCGTGGGCGCTGGAACGGCCCGCGCAGGCGTGGGTGCGGCGGTGGATGGCGTTGTCGCGGTTTGGCTCGGGCCTGAAACCGAGGCCTTCGGATCCACGCTCGCGGTCCAATCGATTTTATCCACCTGCAAATCCGGATAGGGTTCCAAGGCATAACTGATAATGGACAGTATGGGCGTCGGGACGGCCTTGTGGCGCATCAGGCTATCAGCGATGTCCACGGCGGTTTTCATGCCGTAGGCATCCACCGCCGTTTGGGGTATGCGTTCACGCGCCTGCAGATAACGGGCGTTGTAATAATCGGCCTTGCGGCTCAAATCCTCCGCTTCCTGACTCAGCGTGATTCCCTCGAAAAACTGAAAACCGCTCCACAGCGTGCTGCCCAAGAGCAGCAACAGCGCCGCCACCTGCAGCGCGCTCCGCGTCCTGTGGAGATCGTAGTAGTGCATGGCCGGGCGCGGCGCGTAGTGATTCTTGGGGCGTTGCGAGAGCAGCAACTGCACGAACAGGAGATCGCTGTATGGGCTCTCCACATGTCCGGCGATGCCAATCTTGTGCGCGGCCGCCCCGATGTCGATGAGTTGATAACGAACCTGATCTGAATCCACGCAGCTCGACTCGAGCTCGGCGGTCAGGGCCCCACCGGTCAGGATATATACCGACAGGGGCGCGTCGCGCGAGGTCAGTCGCATGCCGTTCAGATAACGGCGTATCTTTTCGACCTCGCCGGTCACATAGGGACCATAGGGCGCCGTGCCCAGTCTCGGGAGCTTGACCTGGCGGCTGAATTTGAATTGCTGATCTTTGAAAAAGGTCTGCCGCAGGCCACTGGCGCTGTGCAGACTGACCAGAAGCACGTTGGGAGTACGGGCGCCGATCTTTGTGAGCAGCAGGCGGCTCAGCATCGGCAACGAATAGACACCGGCCAGCGGCACCTTGCTCCGCGCCAGTACGTGCAGCAGGGGATTGAAAAACTCCGGCTGGGTCAGGGCGCACAAAAGAATGTTGTCATCTCGACGACCCTCGGTCTCGCGGCCCTGCGTCAGGGTGTAATAATACGGCGTGCCGCGGAACAGCCGCCCCACCCGTCTCTCGATCAGGGCGCGGCGGTCGCCGCCGGAAATGTGCGGGATGGTATCCTGCCGGAATTCCTCCTCGACCACATCCGCCAGCAGATAGAGCGGCACGTCCGGGTCCGCCTGGAAATATTGCTCCAATTCCGACAGGGCCGGTTCGCTGCTGATGTCGATATCGCCCGCCGTTGCCGCGGCTGCCTTGTTTCTTTCAAAGGTTTTCTGTTTCAAGACCGACAAATCGAAATGTCGGGCATCGCCCAATGTTCCACCCTGCCAGTCATAGATCGAGGCCCGGTCACCGCTGATGACCAGGGCCCGGCGGTCGAAGAATTCAAACCTTGATTTTGGTGATGAGGTCATAAATCGGTCCCAGCACGGAAATCATGACCCACGCGAGCAGTCCGCCCATGATGACGGTCATGGCCGGCTCGATCAGCGTTTGCAGCTTGGCGATGGATTCCCTGACATCGCGGCTGTAAAAATAACCCACGTTGACCAGCGCCGCATCCAGCGCCCCGGTGTTCTCCCCCACGCGCAGCATGCGCAATACCAGCGGCGGGAACAGACCGGAGGCGGAGAAGCTCACGGCGATCCCGGCGCCGTCGGCGATCCGCCGCCCGGCATCCTGAATGGCCGCCTCGACCGCCTTGTTACCGACGATATCGGCGCAGATGCGAATGCAATCCAGCACGGTGACGCCGGAGGTATACATCAAGGCGAAATAATTGGCAAAGCGGGCCAGAATTGTTTTCTTCAGGATCGGACCGATGATCGGCACGTTCAGAAGCCAGCCGTCGACCCTGGCGCGAAAGGGGGGACTGGTGCGTATCCCCACCAGCACGCCAATCACCAATGCGGTGGGCAGCCCCAGGATCAGATACCAGTATTTCACGAAAATATTCGAAACGACGACCAGTATGCGGGTGTGCAGCGGCAGTTGCTGCCCCATGTTCTTTATGAACTGCAGCAGTTGCGGCACCAGGTAAATCATCAGGAAAAACAGCACGGCGGTCACCACGACGAAGACGAAGGCTGGATACATGAACAGTTTCTTGGTGTGCGCGGCCTGCTCGTCGGCCCATTTGAGATTTTCGGTCATCTGCCGCAAGACTTCAGGCAGCTGGCCGGATTCCTCGCCGACCCGGATCAAATTGACGAACACGTTATTGAAGGCGTGCGGAAAATCGTTCATGGCCTGCGACAGGTTCTTGCCGCCCTGGATGGATTCGACCATGGCCGAACAGATCTCGCGCAGCCTGCGGCTTTCCATGCTGTCGCGCAGATCGGCCAGCCCCTCCAGGATGGGCACGCCGGCGCGCACCAATTGCTCCAGATGAAAACAGAAATTGATCAAATCGACGCGCTTGATGCCGCGTCCCGATACGCTCTTGCCGCGCGTCTTCATTTCGCGGTAGTTGACCAGCTCCATCCCCATGCGGCTCAAACGGAGTTCCAAATCACCGACATTGACCGCGTCCAGGTTGCCGTGCATGACGCGGCCCTGCGTGGTGACGGCCTTGTAGCGATACATTTCCATCAGCGGGATGCCGGCCTCAAATCAGCCGCTCCGTCAAATCCACGACGCGCGAGACCTCATCGATGCTGGTAACGCCCTCGTTGACGCGGCGGATGGCCATGTCGGCCAGCGTCTTGAAGTCCTTGGACAGCGCCAGCGTGTTCAAATCCTTGAGGGTGGCGGCGCGCGCGATGGCCTCGTCGATGTCGCGATCGAACTTGAGCAGTTCCATGAGCGCGGTGCGGCCCTTGTACCCCTGGTTGTCGCAATGCACGCAACCCTTGGCCCGGTAGATCACCTGCGGCCCCGGTGTCAGCTTGATGTTCAGCAGCTTGCGCTCCAGATCGCTCGGCTCGTAGGCCTCCTTGCACTGCGGGCACAGCTTGCGCACGAGGCGCTGGGCGATGACGCCGATGATGTTGCCGGCCATGATTTCAGGGCGGATGCCGATGTCGATGAGGCGCGAAACCGCGCCGAGCGCGGAATTGGTGTGCAGGGTGGAGAAGACCTGGTGGCCGGTCATGGCGGCGCGGAAGGCCATGGTGGCGGTCTCTTCGTCGCGGATTTCACCGATCAGGATGATGTCCGGGTCCTGGCGCAGGATGGCGCGGATGCCGCCGGCGAAGTCCAGGCGCACGTTGTCGCTGATCGCCGTCTGGCGTATGCGGCTCATGGGGTATTCCACCGGATCTTCCAGGGTCATGATGTTGACGTCCTCGGTGTTCAGGTGATTGAGCACCGAGTACAGCGTGGTGGTCTTGCCCGATCCCGTCGGTCCGGTCACCAGCAGAATGCCCTCCGGTCGCGCCACCATGAGCCGCAGGTTGTTGAGCACGTCCTCCTCCAGACCGAGTTGATCCAGCGCGACGATGCCTTTCTGCCGATCCAGGATGCGCAGCACGATGTTCTCGCCGTGCACGGTCGGCAGCGTGGCCACGCGGAAGTCGATGGGGTGGCCCATCAGCGACAGCGAGATGCGCCCGTCCTGCGGCGCCCGCATCTCGGCGATATCCATCCCCGACATGACCTTGAGCCGCACGGCGATCGCCGGCCAGTAATTCTTGTGCAGGCTGCGGATCTGACGCAGCACGCCGTCGATACGGTAGCGGAAGCGCAGGAAGCCCTCCTCCGGTTCGAAATGGATGTCGGAGGCGCCGCGTTTGACCGCGTCGCCGAGCAGGGCGTTGACCAGCCGCACCACCGGCTGGCTGTACTCGCCGCTGTCCATCTCCAGGCTGGCATAGTCGATCTCGCCGGTCTCGATCTCCTGCAGGATGCCGTCGACCGACAACTCATAACCGTAGAAGCGTTCGATGGCCTTGTCGATCTCCGTGTCGATGGCCAGCACCGGCACGATCTCGACGTCGCCGCCGAGCAGGGCGGCGAGTTGATCCAGCACCACGACGTTGAAGGTGTCCGCCATGGCCACGGACAGGCGGTTGCGGTTCATGTCATAGGTCAGCGGCAGGACGCGGAAACGGCGGGCGGCATCCTTGGGCAGCAGCTTGATGGCCTCGTTGTCGGCCACCACTTTTTCCAGATCGACGCTTTGCTGGCCCAGCGCGCCGCCGAGCACGTCGAGGATGACGGCTTCGGTGGCGAACCCGAGGCGTACGAGAATCTTGCCGAGGTGTTCCTTCTGCTTTTTCTGCTCGGTGAGGGCGATGCGGATCTGGTCGTGGCTGACCACGCCCTTCTCCACCAGCAGTTCACCGATGCGCAGCGTGGGCTGTTGCTTGGGGTTCAGATCAGCCATTCACGCGCATCCGATAGCATGATTGCAATTGCATGATGGCTCCGGCCCTCGCACGGCAACCGTGTCTTGGTGATGCAACGCATCTCACGGGGATTCTTGAGATGAGTTCTAGCCAGGCTCCTGATCATTCACGGTGGGCCTCCGCCGCCGGCATCGGACAGGGCCTGGATGCGGCCCAGGACCTGGTCCGTGGCAAAGTTGACCGGCCGTTTGCCGGCCAAATCCAGCGCCATTCTGTAGTAATTGAGCGCTGTTTTCCGCTCACCCAGGTGGTCCAGACTCACCGCCAGATTGTATACGTAATCGGTGTTGCTGGAATCCTGTTTATAGGCGTCAAAATAAGCCTGCTGTGCCTCCGGCCAGCGCCCCTCGCGGGCGTAGACGTTGCCCAGGAGATAATGCACGTTGGCGGCGTGGGGATCCTGCTGGAGCAACAGCTTGAGATCGCTTTCATCGGCAATGGTCGGCTGCTCGCGGCGCAGCGCGGTCCATGCCGCCTGTGCGTAGGCATCGTTGGGGTCCAGATGCAACAGCCGGCCGTACACTTCCGCCGCTCCGGCGCGATCGCCGCGCCGTTGCTGGATCGCCGCCAGGCCCAGCAGGGCATCGCGTTGATCCGGCTGCTTGTCCAGCACCTCGCGGTAGAGTTGTTCGGCGCGCCAGTAGTCCGCGGCCTGGTAGGCGCCATAGGCCTCTTGAATTTTCGGATTGACGGCCTTGCCGCCGCGCACCGTACTGATCTTGATCTCGCCCGGTGAGACGTCATACATCGAGGCGGTGGCCTGGTTCTGATCGGCGGCGGTGACTTGCCCTTTTGATTTGGATGGTTTTGCCCTGGTCGGTTTTTCCTGCGATCGTTTCTCCCGGGGTGGCGTTCCCGCGACGGATTTCTCCAACGGCTGACTCTTCGCGATATCCGCCGCCACGGGCGCTTGTTCCGTTTGGGGGGCGGGCGCCTCTGCGGTTTCCTTTTTTTCCTCGGGCATCGGCGCGGCGTTCTCGGTCGGCGTGGGCGGGTTGGCTGCCATCTGATTTTCGACGGCGGTCTCTGGCGGTGGAGAGGGGGACGTGGATTCAGTGTTGGAGGACGGAGCTTGCTCCGCCGCGGGCGGCGCAAGCGCGCCGGCCTGTTCCAGATTCCCCTGGGGCTGCACTTCCGGAAGTGTTGGCGGTCCGTGTGCGAGACCCGTGATCGCGGAGGCGGGCAACTGGCGCACCGCGGGTACCGTCATCTGGTACCGGACCCAGAAATAACCCGCGGCAATGGTTATGGTCACCACCATCAACGCGGCAATCATGCCGATCGGCGAACGGCGGCGCGAGGGACGGGCAAAGACCGCTTGCGCGGTCACGGGCGTATCCCTCAACAGATTCGCGCGCCCCGATGCCTGCGGGAGTCCCGCGGCATCGCCATCATCGACGCCCATCTCGGCGGTTGCCGCTTCAGCGGATGACACCGACGATGGCGGCTCCATCAGCACCGATGTCTGCTCGAATGGAGCGGGATGGGTCTCGGACAGCGCGGTGGGCGGTTCCGTGAGGCTGATGGGCTCACCGTAGTCGTATTGCTCCTCCGCCGCCAGATCGATCTCATCGCCCCGGCCGGGCATGACCTCTTCGCTCGGAGAGGGCGCGATAAAGCGGTCGGCTTCCTCCTGCGCCGCGGACGAAGCGGCGGGTGGCAAAGGTTGGGGGGAGGGTGTCCGCTCTATGGGCTCCAGACTCAAGCGGCTGGTGTCGAACGTGCCGGTGTGCGGCGGCACGGGCGCCTCGCCCGGTGTGGCGCGACCGGCGCTCGAAGCAGCGGCATGTTCGCCGGTCCGCTGCGTTTGCAGGTTTTGCTGTTCGAAGGCGGCCTTCTTTTTTTCCGCTTCCGCCTTTTTCAGCGCCTCCATGAGCAGGCTCATAGACTCAAGACCTCACGGTGCGGGATTGCCGGTCTGCTCGGGCGGTTTGACAACGCCGGTGTCAAAGGGGGGATTCAGGAAGGGCTTGTAAGACTTGAAATCGCCGTTGAGGCTGGCGTCTTTGATCACCGTGGGTCGCAGGAAGACGACCAGTTCTTTTTTCACGTAGTTGTTGTCGCGCTGTTTGAACAATTCTCCAAACGGGAAAATATCCTGCAACCAGGGAACACCCTGCGTCGTGGCTCTAATGTCGTCGGTCATCAATCCGCCCAGCACCGCGGTCTGACCGCTGTTGACCCGCAGCAGCGATTCCATCTCCCGCGTCTGGATCACCGGTATCTGATTCGAGATAGGAGTGGCCAGCGGTGTTCCGTTGGGCGCAAATTGCAGCGACGGATTGGGGTCGGCTACAAATCCGTTTATTCGCGTGATTGTGGGACGGACATTCAACATGACGGCGCTGTTTTCGTTGATCTGCGGCGTGACGCTCATGATGAGACCGACCGGGACGGTGTGGATGTTGGTCTGGAACGTGGAGTTTTGCGCCCCGGTTTGCCCGGCAACGACCGTGTTCGTCGTGATGGTGAAATAAACCTGATTGTCCACCACCTTGAGCAGCGCGGTCTGGTTGTTAAGCACCATCAACTTGGGGCTCGACAACACCTTTACATCGCCAAACTCCTTGAGCAGACTCAAGGTCACATCGGTAGTATTTCCGTTGTAATTGAAGGTGAAAAACTGCCCCAACGACGCCGGATTGAAGGGGGTCGCCGCCCCCCCGCCGGCCACGGCGGAGGCTACGTTGATCTTGAACTGCGACCCGAGTGAGCCCGCGACTTTGCTCCAGTTGATGCCGGCGGTGTAACGATCATTCAGGGTTACTTCCACGATGGTGGCCTCGACCAGCACCTGCCGTTCGGCGCTGGCCATCACTTGATCAAGCAGCTTCTGTATCTGGGCCTGCTGGCGGGAATTGGCCAGCACGGTAATCACGCCGGTTTCCGGATTGGGAATGACGGACTTTGAAATCGGCACGCTGCCGGGCGAGTTTGTAGCGGTTGGCGTCTCTCCGACAATTGCGATCATATTATTTACCAGCGTCGCCCAGAAACGCTGGTTGGAGGTGCTGGTGACGCTGGTGGTGGAATTGTTCTGGCCGCCGCCACTGGTACTGCCGCCGCTCGTGCCGCCGCCGGTCCCTCCCGCCGCTACATCGGTGCCACCGGTGCCCGTCACCTGCGTGGAGACCGCCTCGGTATTGGTCGTGTCCCGTGACATGTTGACAAAATTGACCTTGTAGGTCTGGAAGTACGGTGTGTCGGGGGTAATCACGATGGTGCCGCTCTTGATCTCATAACGCAGGTTTACCTGTTCGGCGATGCGTTCCAGGATCTGCGGCAGCGTCTGCTGCACGGCATTGAGCGTAACCACGCCGGTGATCGCCGGATTGACATCCACGTTCATGCCGGCATCGCGCGCGACGGCGAACAGCAGCTCTTTCACCGGCACTTCGTTGACGACTACGGTGTAGCGCTCGGGCTCGGCGGTGGGTTGCGGTGCCGGCAATGCCGGCGGATTTTCAACAACACTGGGGATGGGCGTCGCCGTGGCCGGCGTTTCCGGTTCGGCCTGGATGTGGCCCGTGGAGGTATCGCGGGGCGCAGTCACCAGTTGGGCGCATGCACCCATCATCCCCGCGAGCATAATTATCAGATAACGCTTCATTCCCCCCGTACCACACCCTCGCAGGTTGTTATCTACGGTCTTATGCCCGCCGTCTGAGTTAAAGGCGATTATCAACGCGAATCTCTAAGCATCGTATCTGACTAAATAATCATTATCAACTAGTTGTAGTAATTCTTCAGGCCCGGACGCGGAAAAATTCAACCCGCGTTTTTACTCCCCGGTCAGGGTTTAGTTTGCAGACGGTGTCGCGCCTGTCGAACCCGCCAGATACTTGCCGGCCGTGGAACGTCCATCCTGCAGTTGAGATGCCCCCAGACTTCCAGGCACTGTCCCGGGGAGGTTCTTCATCATGGCTGGCGGCTCCGGAAATCTGAAGGGCGTATCCGTCAACCACCCGTAAAGCGCGGCACCCAGCACCACCAGCAGACCCGCAGCCACCGCCCACGGCCACCATCGGGTCGAGGGTTCAACGTGATATTCGCTATCACGCGCGGCGATCAGCACTTGCTTGCGATCAATGCGGGTGGCGTTCTCCGCATAGGCCGCCAGCATGGCCTTGTCGGCGAGGATGTTGATGCGCCGGAGCAGGCCACGCGAATGACGGGCGATGGCACGCACGGCCGCCGGCGTGAAAAGCTCGCCGGCGCGATACCCGCTCGCCAGCAGACGCGAGTTGATGTAGGCGCGGATTTCCTCCTCCGAGAACGGCTCCAGGTAAAAATGATAGGTGATGCGCTCGCGCAACTGGCGGATCTCGTGCTGCGCCAGGGTTTCATCCAGTTCCGGCTGCCCGAACAGTACGATTTGCAGCAGTTTATCCTCGCTGGTTTCGAGATTGGTCAGCAGGCGGATTTCCTCCAGTGTGGCCACCGGCATGCTTTGCGCCTCTTCGATGAACACCACCACCCGGCGGTTGTCGGCGTGCTTGCGTAGCAGGAAATCCTGTAACACCTGCAACACCTTGAGCCGGTCATCGTCACTGCCCACTGGTAATTTCAATTCAAAGGCAATGGCATGCAGGACATGTTCCGGGGCCAGCCGCGGATTGGCGAAATAGACAATCTCGACATTCCTGGGCAGTTCCACTTCCAGCATGCGGCAGAGCATGGTCTTGCCGCTCCCGACCTCGCCCAACACCTTGACGATGCCCTCACCGCTGGTAATCGCATAGATCAGCGCATCCAGCGTCGCGCCGCGATTGCCGCCGGTGAAAAACAGCCGTGGATCCGGCGTAATCTTGAACGGCGCCTGTCTGAGCCCGAAATATTTATAATACATTTTGCTATCACCGCCGCGGTCAGTTACCGATGTGAATCCCCAGTCGCTGCAACCGGCTGTAGAGATGTGTGCGGTTCACACCGAGCAGTCGCGCCGCCTTGCTGATGTTGCCGCCGCTCAAGCGCAGCGCCGCCTGGATGTAGCGTCGTTCCCATTCTGCCAAGGTTTCCTCGAGGATAAAACCGGCGCGCTGAAGTGCCTGCTCGGCCTCCATCCCGCCATTCTGATCCCCTGCGTTCGGGATACACTCGGTCTCCAGTTCCGCCTCGATCTCCGACGCGCCGACGCTGCGGCTGGCGTATTTGGCGGACAACCGGATGACGATGTTGCGCAGTTCGCGCACGTTGCCGGGGAAACCGTACCGGCGCAGCCGTTCCGCGCCCTCCTTGGTGAGCGTAAATGATGGCATCCGGCCCGCGTACAGCGTGCGAAACATCTCAAACAGGCTCAGCGCATCGCCTTCGCGCTCGCGCAGCGGCGGCACACGCACGGTCAGCACGCCAAGGCGGTGATACAAATCGGGCCGGAAGCGGCCGGCGCGCACCTCTTCGCGCAGATCGCGATTGGTGGCGGCCAGGATGCGGGCCTCCGTGCGGCGCGGTTCGGTTTCACCGATGCGATAATACTCGCCGTTCTCCAGCACGCGCAGCAGCTTGGGTTGCAGGCTCAGGGGAAACTCGCCGATTTCGTCCAGAAATAACGTGCCCCCGTGGGCTTGCTCGAAAAACCCCGGCTTGGCGGACTCGGCGCCGGTAAAGGCGCCGCGGGCATGGCCGAAAAGCTGCGCCTCCAGCAACTCCGGCGTGAAGGCGGCGCAATTGATGGCCAAAAATTTTTCTTCCGAGCGATCGCTCTCCGCGTGGATCGCCTGCGCAACCAACTCCTTGCCACTGCCGGATTCACCCTCAATCAGCACCGGAAAGGGCGTCTTGGCAAACTGGCGGATGAGTGCCCGCAGGGTGCCCATGGCCGGACTGTCGCCGAGCAGGCGCGCGGGGCTGGGTTGCGTTTCCTCCGGCTGTTCGGCGGCAAGCATCATCTGCTGGTATTCCAGCCGCGATTTCAACAGGCCGATATCGCAGGGTTTGGGGACGAAATCTACCGCGCCCAAGGTCAGCGCATGGCGGATGTTGGCGCGCTCGTTCTGGCCGGACAGCACTAGGATCTTCATCCTTCGGTTGAACGCCAGTAGATCCTCCACCAGCGCGAAGCCTTCCTCCGGCGCGTGCGGCGCCGGCGGCAGACCTAGATCAACCAGCGCCAGCGACGGTGGGGGCGAAGATCGGCGCAGCAGGCTTCTGACCTCGCCGCGCGTGGCGGCGGTCAGCACTTGATAGCGGTCTTCAAGAACGAAGCGGAGGGATTCGATGATTAGCGGATCATCATCGACAAGCAGGAGCAGGGGCCGCTCAGCGGCTCGATCAGCTGTTTGCAGAGAGCTCATCACCAGTCGGTAAACATACGCTGTTCCATGCTCACCGGCAACCGACCTGAGGTTCAGCACCCCTTGGATTTTTGTTACGCGCCGAGCGGCAGCCGACCGGCTTGAATCAAATCCACCACCGCAGCAGCGGCGACCGGACGGCTGTAGTAGAAACCCTGGCCCAAATCACAACCACAGGCGCGCAGCCGCGATGCCTGCTCGGCGGTCTCGACGCCCTTGGCCACCACCTGGAAACCAAGCTTGTGGGCAATGGCCACGGTGGCTGCAAGAATGACCGTGGTGTTGGCGTCGGTGACGACGTCGCGCACGAATTGAATGTCGAGATTGAGGGTCTGCGGCTTGTAGCGCTTGAGGTGGGACAGGGAGGAATGGCCGCTGCCGCAGTCATCGATGGCCACCGACACGCCCAGCATCCGCAATTGCGCCAATCGTTCCAGTTGCCTTTCATCGCTGTCGAGAATGAGGTTCTCGGTCAGTTCAAGACACAGCCGTTCCGCGGGCAGACCCGTCTTCTTGAGCACGGCGGCGACCATCTCCGCCAAACGGCCTTCCTTGAGTTGTGGCCCGGACCAATTGATGTGCAGGGGCAGCGGTGCCATCCAGACGACGGCGGCGCTGCAGGCCTCGCGCAACATCCACTCTCCGAAGGCGACGATCAGACCCGTCCCTTCGGCCATGGACAGAAAATCCCGCGGTAAAACCAGTTCTCCGTTACGACGCCAGCGCAGCAATGCTTCAAAGGCGACGATATGGCCGCCGTCCATGTTAACGATGGGCTGATATTCCAGCAGCAGTTCATTACCATACAACGCACGTTGCAATGCCGTTTCCTGATCCAGCCAGTCGGCGGCTTGCTGCGCCAGTTCGGCGCCGAAAAACTGCACTCGGTTGCGGCCCGCGGCTTTGGCAACGTGGAGGGCGTTATCGGCATTCCGCAGCAATGTGTGCGCATCCCCGCCATCCCCGGGATGGATGCTCACTCCGGCGCTCAACGTCACCATCAATTCCCTGCCGGCCAGAACCAGCGGCCGGCTCACCGCCGCGCGCAGTTTGCCCATGAGGCGCATGACATTCTGAAAGTTGTCCATGTCCGGCAACACCAGCACAAATTCATCTCCGCCCAGCCGCGCGACGCAGTCGCTGTCCCGCAGCATCCCCTTGAGGCGGGCGGCCACGGTCTTCAACAATTCATCACCGGCTTCGAAACCCAGATCGTCATTGACCTGCTTGAAATGATCGAGATCCAGAAACACCACCGCCAGCAAGCGGCGGTGGCGGCGTGCTTGGGCAAGCAGGCGATCCAGGTCCGCCCGTAATTGGACGCGGTTGGCCAGACCGGTCAGTGGATCATGGCAGACGAGGTGGGCCTGCTCATATTCGGCCTTTTTGCGATCGCTGATATTGTGGATTTGATACAGATAACACACCGGCTGCCCGGCTTCGCGCAGAATGGAAACATGGACCAGCGTCCAGATGATCTGTTTGCCATCGCGGTGCAGATAGCGTTTCTCGAACTGCGCCGTCGGTATTTGATTCGACAGCAGATTACGAAGCTGATCCTGCTCCTGCGGCAGATCGCCGGGGTAGCTGACCGCCGCGTGCGTTCTTGTCTGCAACTCGTGCAATTCATAACCAAGCATGGTCGCCAGCGCGGCATTGGCCTGCAGAAAACGGCCGTCCAGCGCCACCATCGCCATGCCGGAGGGCGCCAGTTCGAAAAACAGCCGCGCCCGCTCCTCATCGTCGCGCAGTCGCGCCTCGCGCCGCAACCGCTCGCCGGCTTCGCGCGCCACCACCACCGCGCCCGCCAGTCTTCCGTCCTCGCCGCGCAGCGGGGCGGCGGCGCAATCCACCGGTACGGGCGCGCCATCGCGATTCAGCAGGTGCGCCCCATGCTCGATGCCGACCACCGTGTTCTCGCGCAGTGCCCGCCGCGATGGCGACATGATGGGTGCGCCCGCGGTGCCCGTGCTCAAACGCAGCACCTGCTCCACCTCACGGCCCCGCGCATCCTCCGCCTTCCAGCCGGTCAGTGTCTCGGCCACGGGATTCAGATAGATGATCCGCGCCTCGATATCGGTCGCAATCACGGCTTCGCCGGCGCAACGCATGGTGGCGGCAAACCACTGCTCGGATTCGCTCAACTCCCGTTCCAGCCGTGATTTGTACAACGCCACCTCGACGGCGGCGCGCAATTCCTTCGCCTGAAAGGGCCGGGTGAGATGGCCGTAGGGCATGATTCCGGTTTCTGTGGGCGGGGAAACGGAGCGATCGCCGGGGGCGATGAGAAACACCACCGGAACGTTGAATCCGCGGCTGATCTGTATGGCCGTTCCATTGCCACCCATCGATCCCTCGAGCCGGATGTCCATCAGCACCAGCGACGGTTTTTTCTCGCGCACCAGGGTGATGGCCTCTTCGCCCTCCGCCACCGTACCGATCACGAGATAGCCGAGAGACTCGAGTTGCTGTCTGAGATCCATCGCTATGATGGCCTCATTCTCCACTACCAATACGGTAGTTCGCGGCAGGTTCACCGGCGCGGGGGTAATGCTGTGCTGCATGGCGCTGCTCCTTATAACAACTTAAACATCCGCAGCTGCCCCTTCTTTATAATTATTTTTTTATTATAACCGGTTGACGACCTCGGTTGGAATTAACGTTTCCCGGCAACGGCTTGCCGGCCCTCACGTACGTCCAGGCCGAGGTTCCTCCAGACGGTCTCGGAGGCCTCGGCCTGGTTCATGGTATAGAAGTGCAATCCCGGCGCGCCCCGTTCCAGGAGCCGTGCGCACAACTGCGTGGTGACGTCGATGCCGAAGGCACGGATGGCGGTACGATCATCGCCGAAATCGCGCAGGCGTTTGATGATCCAGCGCGGGATTTCGGCGCCACAAGCGTCCGAGAATCGCACCAATTGAGTATAGTTGATGATGGGCATGATGCCGGGCGTAATGGGGATATTTATGCCAAGTCGCTCACAATCCTCGACAAAACGGAAGTAGGCGTCGGCGTTGTAGAAGTACTGCGTGATGGCTGCGTTTGCGCCGGCATCCACCTTGCGCTTGAAGTTCCTCAAGTCGTCCTGCTGCGAGACAGCCTGTGGATGCACCTCCGGATAGGCCGCCACCTCGATATGAAACACCCCGCCGGTCTCCCTGCGGATGAATTCCACCAACTCGTTGGCGTAGCGCAGTTCGCCGTAGTTGGCGGTACCGGAGGGCAGATCGCCGCGCAGGGCGAGGATGTGGGTGATACCCGCCGCCTTGTAGCGCTGGAGTACCTCGCGGATGGTGGTGAGCGGCGTGCCGATACAGGAGACGTGCGGCACCGCCTCGAGACCGGTCACCTTGTGGATCTCCTGCACCGTTTCGAAGGTCAGTTCGCGGGTGCTGCCGCCGGCACCGAAGGTCACCGAGAAAAAATCAGGTTTCAGCTTCGCCAGGCGATCACGCGTGGTTTGCAATTTACCGACGGCCTCCGGCGTCCGCGGCGGGAAAAACTCAAAGCTGAAGAGCCGCCTGAAACTGGCTTGCGATTTCATGGTGCGTTTGCAACGAGCCGGTTCAATAGCGGTAATGTTCCGACTTGTAGGGGCCGGCCTTGGGTATGCCGATATATCTGGCCTGTTCATCGGTCAGCTCGGTCAGCATCGCGTCGAGCTTCTTCAACTGCAAGCGCGCGACCTTCTCGTCGAGGTGCTTGGGCAGGATGTACACGCCGACCGGATATCTGTCGGTGTTGTTGTAGAGTTCGATCTGCGCCAGCACCTGGTTCGCGAAAGACGAACTCATCACATAACTCGGATGACCGGTGGCGCAACCGAGGTTCACCAAACGGCCCTGGGCCAGCAGGATGATGCGCCTGCCGTCGGGGAAGATGATGTGATCGACCTGCGGTTTGATGTTCTCCCACTGATATTTTTTCAGTGAAGCAACGTCGATCTCATTGTCGAAGTGGCCGATGTTGCAGACAATGGCATTGTTCTTCATGCGCGCCATGTGCGCATGCGTGATGACATTCACGTTGCCGGTGGCGGTGACGAAGAGATCGGCCTTGTCCGCGGCCCAGTCCATCGTCACCACCTTGTAGCCCTCCATCGCCGCCTGCAAAGCACAGATCGGATCAATCTCGGTCACCCACACCTGGGCCTGCAGACCGCGCAACGCCTGCGCGCTGCCCTTGCCCACCTCGCCGTAGCCCGCCACCACAGTCACCTTCCCGGCGACCATCACGTCGGTGGCGCGCTTGATGCCGTCCACCAGCGACTCGCGGCAGCCGTAGATGTTGTCGAACTTCGATTTGGTCACGGAGTCGTTGACGTTGATGGCCGGGAACAGCAGCCGCCCCTCCTTGTGCATCTGGTACAAACGGTGCACACCGGTCGTGGTCTCCTCGGTCACGCCCCGGATGTCCCTGACCATGGCCGAATACCAGCCGGGTTGGGAGGCCAGTCTTTTCTTAATCGCGCCATAAAGTGATTTCTCCTCGTCACTGGACGGCTTGGTGAGTATCGAAGCATCCTTCTCCGCCCGGACGCCGAGATGCATGAGCAGCGTTGCATCGCCGCCGTCGTCCAGGATCATGTTCGGCCCGAGTTTGCCGAATTCGAAGATCCTGTGGGTGTAGTCCCAGTATTCATCCAGTGTTTCGCCCTTGCGCGCGAACACCGGCGTGCCGCCGGTGGCTATCGCGGCGGCGGCGTGATCCTGGGTGGAAAAGATGTTGCACGAGGCCCAGCGCACTTCCGCGCCCAGCGCCTTCAGGGTTTCGATCAGCACCGCCGTTTGGATGGTCATATGCAGGGAACCCGCGATGCGCGCGCCCTTGAGCGGTTTCTGCGCGGCGTATTCCTCGCGGATGGCCATCAGGGCGGGCATTTCGCCCTCGGCGATGGCCATCTCCTTGCGTCCCCAAGGGGCCAGTGACAAATCAGCGACGTAAAAGTCGCTGTGAGCAGCGGTATTGCGTGGAGTCGGATTTGCGGCGCCCATCTCGCGCCCTCCTTTCTATAACAAGAAGTTTGCGAGCGCCGTTGCCTTTGGACCTGCCGTCTTGAGCCTGACGTCGATAACGACGCTGCAACGCTCCTCAAGCCGACGATATAATCATAGCGCAGCCGTGCCTTGCTGCAAAGCTGCGTTTATCGCAACGCCGCCCGCAGTGCGGTGGCCTTGTCTATACGTTCCCAAGTGAATTCGGGCTCCGCGCGGCCGAAATGACCATAGGCGGCGGTCTTGCCGTAAATCGGGCGCAGCAACTTCAGCATTTTCACGATGCCGCGCGGCCGCAGATCGAAATGTTTCTGCACCAGCGCGGCGAGTCTCTCGTCGCTCAGTTTGCCGGTGCCATACGTGGTCGCCATCACCGAGGTGGGCTTCGCCACGCCGATCGCGTAGGAAACCTGGATCAAACAGCGTGAGGCGAGACCGGCGGCCACGATGTTCTTCGCCGCGTAGCGCGCGGCATAGGCGGCGGAGCGATCGACCTTGGTCGGGTCCTTGCCGGAAAATGCGCCGCCGCCGTGCGGTGCGGCGCCGCCGTAGGTGTCAACGATGATCTTGCGCCCGGTGAGTCCGCAATCGCCCTGGGGACCGCCGACCACGAAACGACCAGTGGGATTGACGAGGTACTTCACCTTCCCGCGCATCATTTTTTTCGGCAGAACCGGCTTGATGATTTCCTCGATCACCGCCTCGCGGATCTGTCTATGGCTCACGTCCGGGGCATGCTGGGTGGACAATACCACGGTATCGACGGAACGCGGCCGGCCATCCACGTAGCGCAGCGTCACCTGCGATTTGGCGTCGGGCCGCAGCCATGGGAGTTTCCCGGTCTTGCGCAATTTCGACTGGCGCTCGACCAGGCGGTGGGCGTAATAAATGGCCGCCGGCATAAGCTGCGGAGTTTCATCGCAGGCGTAGCCGAACATCATCCCTTGATCGCCCGCGCCCTGATCGAGGTTGTCATCGTAGGCGCGGTTCACGCCCCGGGCGATATCCGGCGATTGCTTGTCATAGGCCACCAGCACGGCACACCCCTTGTAGTCGATGCCGTATTCGGTGCTGTCGTAGCCGATCATCCTGATGGTCTCGCGCGCCACGGCGATGTAATCGACATTTGCCTTGGTCGTAATCTCGCCCGCCAGCACGACCAGGCCGGTGTTGCAAAGAGTTTCGGCGGCCACGCGCGAATGCACGTCTTGTGCGAGAATGGCGTCCAGGATGGCGTCCGAAATCTGATCGGCGACCTTGTCGGGATGACCCTCGGACACCGACTCCGAGGTGAAGAGATAATCGTTTGGCATGCACTATTCCTGTCGGGACATGACGAAAGGCGGAGTAGTCTACCCGCGTAAAGGCAAGAATGGTACTGAAGGAGGCGGCATATCATGGCGCTGATACATACCCCCGTCTGTGATTTCGGCGCCAATGCGCCGGACTTCCGCCTGCCTGATCCGGATGGCAAACAGTGGTCCCTGCAGGATTGCCGCGGCGAGCGCGGCACGCTGGTCATGTTTATCTGCAATCACTGTCCATACGTGCAGGCGGTGGGCAGGCTGATCGCCGCCGACACCCGCGCCCTGCTTGAGCACGGCGTGCGATCAGTCGCCGTCATGCCCAATGATTACCGCGCTTACCCGGAGGATGCGCCCAAGCATATGCGCGCACTGGCCGCCGAGCTTGGTTTCTCATTCCCCTATTTGATCGATGAAACGCAGAACGTCGCGCGTGCCTATGGCGCCGTCTGCACGCCGGATTTCTTCGGTTACAACGCCGATCTGAAACTGCAATACCGGGGGCGGCTGGACGCCACTACACCCGGCCGGCCTGCGCCCAAGGGCACGCCGCGGGAGCTACTTGAGGCCATGATCGGCGTCGCCCGCAACGGACAGGGACCCTGGGATCAGACCCCGAGTCAGGGCTGCTCCATTAAATGGCGGGAAGCGTGATTTTTCCGCCGTCGGCTGCGTCCCGCTCCGGCGTTCACCCACCCCTGTTTTACTTGCCCCTCGCGCATGGCTGCGGGACAATGGCGCCCTTTTTGATGCGGCACGGCTTCATCCCCCTGCCGTGTTTCCGATGAAAACCGAAAGTTGAGCATGACATCCACATCCGCGCAGATAGCGCCGGCGGAGGCCGTTCCCACACGGCGCGAGCTGGCCAATGCGATCCGGGCGCTCGCCATGGACGCCGTACAACAGGCCAACTCCGGTCATCCCGGTGCGCCCATGGGCATGGCCGATCTGGCCGAGGTGCTGTGGAACGATTTTCTGAGGCACAACCCGGCCAACCCGCATTGGATCGATCGCGACCGCTTCGTGATGTCGAACGGTCACGGCTCCATGCTGCTGTACGCGCTGCTGCATCTGTCCGGTTACGACCTGCCGATGGAGGAAATCAAACACTTCCGGCAGTTGCACTCGAAGACTCCCGGGCACCCCGAATACGGCTCGGCGCCCGGGATCGAGACCACCACCGGGCCGCTGGGACAGGGTTTTGCCAATGCGGTGGGGATGGCCATCGCCGAGCGGGCGCTGGCCGCACATTACAACCGCGACGGACTCACGCTCATCGATCATTACACCTATTTCAGCGTCGGCGACGGCTGCCTGATGGAAGGTGTCTCCCACGAGGCCGCCTCGCTCGCCGGCACGCTGAGGCTCGGCAAACTTGTCGGCTTCTATGACGACAACAGCATCTCCATAGACGGTGAAGTGCAAGGCTGGTTCACCGACGACACGCCCAAACGCTTCGAGGCCTACGGCTGGCAGGTCATCCGCAACGTGAACGGCCATGATCCAGAGACAGTGCTACGCGCGATCAAAAAAGCACGGCGCGCCAAGGATCAGCCGAGTCTCATCTGCTGCAAGACCATCATCGGCTGCGGGGCGCCCACCAAGCAGGGTACCGAGGCCTGTCACGGCGCCGCCCTGGGCGCCGATGAGGTGGCCCGCGCCCGTGCGCAACTCAACTGGACCCATCCACCCTTCGTCATCCCGCCGGAAACCTATGCGGCCTTCGATGCGCGTGAGCGCGGCGCGCGGGCGGAGAAAAAATGGCTGCGCACCCTGCGCGCCTATCGCAAGGTGTATCCGGAACTGGCGGCGGAGTTCGAGCGCCGCGTCGCGGGCCAGCTGCCCGCCGACTGGCCTGAGAAATCGGGAGCCTATATCCACACCGTGGCCGTCAAAATGGAAACCATCGCCTCACGCAAGGCCTCGCAGAATGCCCTCAACGCCTACGCCGCATGGCTGCCGGAACTGATCGGCGGCTCCGCCGATCTGACTGAATCGAACCAGACGCTCTGGTCGGGCTCAAAAATCATGTCTGGAAAACAGGCTGACGGTAACTATATCCATTTCGGCGTGCGTGAATTTGCCATGACTGCGATCATGAACGGGCTCGCGTTACACGGTGGTTTCATTCCCTACGGCGGCACCTTCCTGGTGTTTTCCGATTACGCCCGCAATGCCGTGCGTCTCTCGGCGCTGATGAAGCTGCGCTGCATCCATGTCTATACGCATGACTCCATCGGCCTGGGAGAGGACGGCCCCACCCACCAGCCCGTCGAGCATGCCGCTTCACTGCGGCTGATGCCGAACATGAGCGTATGGCGACCGTGTGATGCGACCGAATCCGCGGTCGCCTGGGCCTGCGCGCTGGAGCGGCGCGACGGTCCCACCGCACTGCTGTTTTCGCGTCAGAATCTGCCGGCACAGCCACGAAACGAAAAGCAGATCGCCGCCATCCGCAAGGGTGGTTACGTACTTCTGGAACCGCCGCGCCCGCCCGAAGCCATCGTGATCGCCACTGGTTCGGAGATCGCGCTGGCCATGGCCGCCGCCAGGAAACTCAACGATCAGGGCCGCGCTGTACGCGTGGTATCGATGCCCAGCACCGATCGATTTGACGCGCAGGACGCCGCCTATCGCGAGTCTGTGCTGCCACCATCGCTCCGCGCCCGCGTGGCGGTCGAGGCCGGCGTGCGGGATTACTGGCGCAAGTACGTCGGCTTGGATGGCGCCGTCATCGGTCTCGACCGTTACGGTGAATCCGCGCCCGGCAATACGGTGTTCGCCTATTTAGGCTTCACCGTCGAGGCGGTTGTCGGCGCCCTGGAACAAACACTGAAAATATAATCCGGAGAAGTGGCATGGCCATCAAGGTGGGCATCAACGGTTACGGGCGCATCGGCCGCAACACGCTGCGCGCGTTGTATGAAGCGCAGCGCCAGCGGGAAATTCAGATCGTCGCCATCAATGATCTGGGCGACGCAAATACCAACGCCCACCTGACGCGCCATGACAGCGCGCACGGCCGTTTCCCTGGAGAAATCAGGGTCGATGGCGATTCCATGATCGTCAACGGCGACCGCATCCGCGTGCTGGCGGAGAAGGATCCCGCGAAGCTCCCATGGACCCTGCTGGGCGTGGAGTTTGTCTTCGAATGCACCGGCCTCTTCACCACCCGCGAGAAGGCCGGCCTGCACCTCAAGGGCGGCGCGAAAAAGGTCATCATCTCGGCGCCGGCTGGCGATGAAGTCGATGCCACCGTGGTTTTCGGCGTCAATCACGATGTGCTGAAATCGACGCACACCGTCATCTCCAACGCCTCCTGCACCACCAACTGCCTGGCGCCGTTGGTCAAACCACTGCACGAGCACATCGGCGTCACCGCCGGCATCATGACCACCGTGCACTCCTACACCAATGATCAAGTGCTGACCGACGTTTACCACAAGGATCTGCGGCGCGCCCGCTCCGCCACGCAGTCCATGATCCCGACCAAGACCGGCGCAGCCGCGGCCGTGGGCCTCGTGCTGCCGGAACTGAAGGGCAGACTGGACGGCTACGCCGTGCGGGTGCCCACGCTCAACGTGTCGCTGGTTGATCTCACCTTCACCGCCGCGCGCGAGACCAGCAAGACCGAGATCGACGCCGTCATGAAGGCGGCGGCCGAAGGCCCGCTCAAGGGCATACTCGGTTATAACAGCGAGCCGCTGGTTTCCATCGATTTCAACCACGATCCTCGATCGTCGATCTACGAAGCGTCGGAGACGAAGATCATCGGCGGCAAACTGATCAAGGTGCTGTCCTGGTACGACAACGAATGGGGCTTTTCCAATCGCATGCTGGACGTGGCGACGGCCTGGTCCAGGGCGAAGTGAGTCCGACATTCCATGTTGAGCATGAATCACGTCAAGCTGGCCGGGCGCCGCGTGCTCATCCGCGAGGATCTGAACGTGCCCATGGCCGATGGCCGTATCACCGATGACACCCGCATCCGCGCCGCGCTGCCGACGATCAGGCAGGCCGCCGAATCCGGCGCCCGCGTCATCGTCGTCTCCCATCTCGGCCGCCCGAAGGAGGGCGAATCGGATCCCGCGTTGTCGCTCAAACCGGTGGCTGCGCGGCTCTCCGAACTGCTGGGTATGCGCGTGCGGCTGGTAACCGACTGGCTGCGCGGCATCGATGTCACCGAGGGCGAGGTGGTGTTATGCGAGAATGTCCGTTTCGAGGCCGGCGAAAAAAAGAACGACGATGATCTGGCCCGCCGCATGGCGGCGCTGTGTGACGTTTACGTCAATGATGCCTTCGCCACCGCTCATCGCGCCGAGGCCTCCACCTGCGGAATCGCCAAGTACGCCCGCTCTGCCTGCGCCGGGCCACTGCTCGAAGCCGAGATCAAGGCGCTCAAGAAAGTGAAGGATGAACCGGCACGCCCACTGCTGGCCGTCGTCGGCGGGGCCAAGGTATCGACCAAGCTCTCGGTGCTGGAATCGCTGATCAAGTTCGTTGATCAACTCATCGTCGGCGGCGGCATCGCCAACACCTTCATGAAGGCGGCGGGTCTCAAGGTGGGCCGGTCGTTATGCGAAGACGATCTGCTGGATACCGCCCGGCGGCTGATGGCCGCCGCCAAGGAACGGGGGGCGGCGATCCCCCTGCCGGTTGACGTGGTCTGCGCCAAGACCTTGAGCGCCGACGCGCCCGCCGTCGCCAAGGCGTCGACCGAGATTGCCAAAGATGATCTCATCCTCGACGTCGGCCCGAAAACGTCGGCGCAATACGTCGACATGATGAAACAGGCCGCCACCATCTGCTGGAACGGGCCGCTGGGCGTCTTCGAGTTCGATCAATTCGGGCATGGCACGCGGGCACTTGCCGAAGGTATTGCCGCCAGCAACGCCTTTTCCGTGGCCGGCGGTGGCGATACGCTGGCGGCAATCGCCAGGTACGGTGTCGCCGGCAAGATTTCCTACATCTCGACGGCCGGTGGCGCCTTTCTTGAATATCTCGAAGGCAAGACCCTGCCGGCGGTCGCGATCCTGGAGGAACGCGCCCGGGCCATGCCACATCGCTATCATCCCAGCGAAGGTTACTGACGCGCACGCAGGACTCACATGGCACTTCGCCGCACCAAGATTGTCGTCACGCTGGGCCCCGCCTCCGATGACCCGGCTGTCATGCGCCGGCTGATTCAGGCCGGCATGGACGTGGCGCGCATCAATTATTCACACGAGACCCGCGAGAGCCATGAAGCCCTTTTCCAGCTGGTGCGCGAACAGAGCGCGAAATTGAACACCGAAATCGGCATCATTGCCGATCTGCAGGGGCCCAAGATCCGCATTCAGCGCTTTCGCGAGGGCCCGATCTGGCTGGAGGCGGGCGATGAGTTCATCATCGATCCCAAGTGGGATGCCGGCGCGGGCGACGAGCATCACGTCGGCGTCACCTACACGGATCTGCCGCGCGACGTCAAGGCGGGCGACACGCTGATGATCGATGACGGTCGCGTGGTGCTGAAAGTGGAGCAGGTCAAGGGGACCGCCGTCCATTGCGTCGTCATGCTGGGCGGTCAGCTTTCGAACAACAAGGGTTTGAACCGGGAGGGCGGCGGCCTTTCGGCGGCGTCCCTGACGCCAAAGGATCGGCAGGATTTGAAACACGCCGTCGCCCAGGGCGCCGATTACATCGCCGTATCCTTCCCGCGCACGGGCGCGGACATTCATGCCGCCCGCAAGCTGGTGGAAAAGGCCGGCGGCAAATGCGGCATCATTGCCAAGATCGAGCGTGCCGAGGCGATTGAACACATCGACGACATCATCGTCGCAGCGGACGGCATCATGGTGGCCCGCGGCGATCTGGGCGTCGAGATTGGCGACGCCCATCTGGCCCCCATGCAGAAGCGGCTCATCCGGCTGGCGCGCGGGAAGAAGCGTCTGGTCATCATCGCCACCCAGATGATGGAATCGATGGTCGAGAATATGATCCCGACGCGCGCCGAGGTCTTCGACGTGGCCAACGCCGTGCTCGACGGCACCGACGCCGTCATGCTGTCGGCTGAGACCAGTGTTGGCAAATACCCTGATGCCGCGGTTGAAGCCATGTCCCGCATCTGCCTGGGCACCGAAGAGCAATGGCGGGAACAGGACGCGCATGTCCAGCTGGACGTGCATTTTGATCGCATCGATGAGGCCATCGCCATCTCGGCGATGTATGCCGCCAACCGTATCGACGCCAGGGCCATCGCCGCCCTGACCGAGACCGGCAACACCTGTATCACCATGTCCCGCATCCACTCGGCCATTCCCATCTTCGCCTTCACGCAACACGAGGCCACCCAGCGCAAGGTCAGGCTGTTCCGCGGCGTTTACCCCGTCAAGTTCGACGTGACACATACGGATTCGCTGGAGATCAACCGGGAACTGGTGGATCTGCTTCTGCAGCGCAAGGTGGTGCAGGAGGGGGATCGCATCATCATCACCAAGGGCGATATTCGTGGCAGCACCGGAGGCACGAACCTGTTAAAAATTGTCCGCATCGGCGACGTGATTGGCCGCTACCAATAGACAGCGCCACTCCTGCGGGCATAATTTGCGCCTATAACTATCCTGCCAATTCGAAGGACATAGACGATGAATACACCGCATTCTGAACTCAATGCCGTGGCCCGCAAGATGGTTGCGCCAGGCAGGGGCATTCTCGCCATTGATGAAAGTTTTCCCAGCATCAAGAAACGGTTCGATTCCATCGGCGTGGAATCCACCGAGGAGGCCCGCCGTGCCTACCGCGAATTGCTGATCACAACCCCCGGCGCCGGCGATTACGTGAGCGGCATGATCCTGTTCGATGAAACGCTGCGCCAGTCGACTGCCAAGGGCGAGAAATTCGTGGAGGCCCTGAACCGCCAGGACATCCTGCCGGGCATCAAGGTGGACACCGGCTCCAAGCCGCTTGCCGGGTTCACCGGCGAAGAAGTCACCGAGGGATTGGACGGCCTGCGCGCGCGCCTCACCGAATACAAAAACATCGGCGCAAAATTCTGCAAATGGCGCGCCGTCATCAACATCGGCGCCGGCATCCCGACGGCGGGCGGCGTACAGGCCAATGCCCACGCGCTGGCACGCTACGCCGCGCTGTGCCAGGAGCAGGGGCTGGTGCCAATCGTGGAGCCGGAGGTGATGATGGAGGGAGATCACTCCATCGAGCGTTGCTATGACGTGACCGTGGAAGTGTTGCGCCGCGTATTCACGGCACTGAGTGATCAGCGCGTGTTGCTCGAAGGCACCATCCTCAAGACCAGCATGGTCATCGCCGGCAAAAAATGTCCGCAGCAGGCGGGTGTGCGGCAGGTCGCCGATATGACGGTGCGTTGTCTGCTCAACGCCGTGCCTGCCGCCCTGCCGGGTGTTGTGTTCCTGTCAGGCGGCCAAAGCGCACAGATTGCCACCGAGCATCTGAACGCCATGAACGCCGGCGGCAGGAAATATCCCTGGCCGCTGTCGTTTTCCTACGGCCGCGCCCTGCAGGATCCCGCACTCAAGGCATGGAAAGGTCAAGCCGCAAACGTGACTGCCGCGCAGAAGGCCCTTTCCCACCGCGAAAAAATGAACAGTCTCGCCTGCGCCGGTCGCTACACCACTGATATGGAAAAGACCGGTTAGAGCGTCATTCGGTAATTTTTAACGGAAAGGTGGGCCCTCCCCACATTCATATTTCCTCGGACACGTACCAAACCCCGCCTGCACCGGCGGCCGGAAGCGGCTAAACTTGAGTAAAAGAATTCCTCCACGTATCGCGGAACCTTTGGTTCGATGCCGGGTTCCTTAAGGTATACACCGCTCACGACGAAAAGAGATAGTCATGGCCATCTTCACCACTGCCTTGCAGACCCTGCCGCTCCCGCAGGACGCACCGATATACCGCATCCGCCCGTCACCCCCTGAAAGGGTCTCCCCCCATGATCCGGCGATCGGGGCCATGACGGATTTCAGGCGCATCAAGCTCATCACCATCTCGCCAGAGGCGACCATCGATGAGGCGATGCAAATGATGATCCACGCCCAGGTGCGGATGCTGATTGTGCTGGACGACAATGGCGCCATGCTGGGACTCATCACCAGCACGGACCTTCTGGGGGAGCGGCCCGTTCAGGTCAGCCAGACGGAACGCATCCCGCACGAGCAGATACTGGTGCGTCAAATCATGACGGCGCGCAGTCAGGTCACGGCCTATGATGTGCGCGACATCGAGCGCGCCCATATCCGTGACGTGGTGGTGGCCATGCGCGACGCTGGGAGGCAGCACATGCTCGTCATTGAACGGGACGCCAGAAGCGGGCGTTACGTGCTGCGCGGCGCCTTCTCGCTTACGCAGATCGGCAAACAGCTGGGCGTGGACATAGAGCCCGGCGAGGTGGCTCAAAGTTTCGCCGAGCTCGAACGCGTCCTTCTGCACGAACACGAAACGGCATGAGGATGGAAACGGTGCAAGTTGACGCTATTGTGGAGGAACAGGATACCCACCTCCTGCTCGGCCCGGTCTACCCCATGGAAAGCCCGCGGGAAAGTTACACCGACCTGATCAAACAGGCGGTGCGGCAGCAGCCCAGGCCGGCGGGGACGGTGTGGGTGGTCACTCATATACGGCCCGCGCGCATGCTTGCCGTCGTGCACGATTTGGACGCCAAACCCGCGTGCCGCGATAAATGGGTGGAGTGCGCCTATATTCAGACCTGCGCCGCCATACAGGCTTACGGCTTCCGTATCGTGGCCCTGCCGCTGCTCGGCACGGTGCATGGTAGAATCGATCCGGCGCGCTCCATGACATTGCTGGAACGGGCCGTCAATCGCACATCATTTATGAATCTTGAGAAACTGCTGATCATCCGCCCTGACCTGACCGAACAGGCCTTGAACTTCTAGGATTGCTCTTAACACACCGGGCGCGACACCTCTGTCCTCGCCCGATTTCCCGCCTTGCGTCATAACCCGGGACGACTGTCAGTACCAGTTTTCCAGCGCAATCTTCCAGCTTCCGTCGGGCTGCTTCTCGAGCACCCTGACGATGCTGCCGCCGACCGGACTGTGTCCCGCTCCGCGCGGCACGGCCGACCAGTAGCCGCTAAGATACAGTTCGTCCCCCTGTTGCTGGCCGGCCACGATGTTGACCTGATACTCCACGGGTCCGGACTTGAGCGCCGTCGCCCAATACTTGGCGATGGCGGGCTTCATCACGCGCGTACCGATCTCACGCGGCGGCTTGATGATGGCGTCATCCGTGTAGAGGCCGGCCATCTCCTGGGCATCGCCTTTGCCAAAGGCCGCCGTCCATTGCGCCTGCTCCTGCGCGCCAATCTCAGTCATTCCGTCGTCGGCGACCGCCGCCGAGACTTGGGTGGAGACCGCCAGCGCCAGCAGGGATATTACTGTTGCGTTTTTCATGTTTGCTCTCCTTTCAAGGTTGAAAATTCCGTCAGATCCGTTCGTAGTGAACGCGGTCATTTTCATGCTTGAAAAATAGAACGAGTCTATCTATGCTGCAATGCACAAAGAGTGAACATAGTTGACACCTCCGTGAAACAGTGACAGGCAACTTGCTAATAAATATGGATAAACTTCAAAGCATGCGTGTTTTCGCCAAGGTCGCGCAGTGCCGGAATTTCTCGCGCGCGGCGGAGGAGTTGGATTTGTCACGCGCGATGGTTTCCAAGCACGTGAACCGCATTGAAGACGCGCTTGGCGTGCGCCTGATCCACCGCACCACCCGGCAGTTGAGCCTGACGGAAGCGGGCCAGCAGTATCTTGCGCGCTGCCAGCAAATCCTCGCTGATGTCGAGGAAGCGGAGCAGGTGATCGTGGCGGGCAATTACCGCCCCAAGGGCACGTTGCGCGTAGCGGCGCCGCCGTCATTCGGCATGTTTCATCTCACGCCCGCCATCGCCGCCTACAAATCCCGGTACCCGGAGGTGGACGTGGTGTTGCTGCTGCACGATCGGGTTCCTGATCTTGCTGAAGAAGAATTGGATCTGGCAATCCGATTGGGAGAGCTTGAGGATTCCACCCTCATTGCACATCAACTGGCGTTGGTGCATACGGTGGTCTGCGGATCGCCCGCCTACCTCAGACGCCACGGGCGACCAGCCCACCCCGAGGAATTGCTGCGCCACAACTGCCTGCGCCTGCGCTATCCGCCACTCAAAAACGACACGTGGGTATTTCACGGCCCGCGGGGCAAATTCGAAATTCCCGTGCGTGGGACGTTTGAGTCCAACATCGCCGATGCCCTGCGGGTGGCGGCCATTGAAGGGATCGGATTGATATTGCAACCCGCCTACATGGTGGTCGCGGACGTGGCCGCCGGCCGGCTCGAGACCATCCTCGAAGACTACGATTCCGAAAGCGTTGAATTACACGCCGTGTACCTCCACCGACGTCATTTGTCGGCAAAGGTCAGAACGTTCGTGGAATTTTTGAAGGACAGGTTTCACCGGTCGCAGTGGACTGCTGCCTTCCCAAACACAGCGAATTCGAACAACGTTCCGTCAATGCTGCCTGAGCACGGCGTCTGACGAAAATTATTTATTGTCGCTTTCCGCCGTTTTGCCGCCGTTTTCGGATTGATCGATGGCCTGTTGTGTCGCCTTGCTATTGGCATCCATCGATTGCTGCACGGAATTGGTCACCTTGTCGATGGTCTGTTTGGCGGCGCTGGTCTGGGGGGTCGGCGGGGGTGGTCTTTTGTCACAGCCCCCCAGGGTCAGACCTGCGGCGAGTCCGATGACGGCCGTTATTGATATTGAGTGCTTCATGGCGCGCTCCTCCAGGATTCAATCATGACGATAATTGAACTGCATTCAAAAAGTGTACCGCCGAATCAGCCGCCAGTCAGCCGGCGCTGGGCCTCACGGTACTTCTCCGCGGTTTGGGCAATGATCTCCTGCGGCAGCCGCGGGCCCGGCGCGGTCTTGTTCCATGAAAGCGTTTCCAGATAATCGCGCACGAACTGTTTGTCGAAACTGGGCGGACTGATGCCCGCGCGATAGGAATCCGCCGGCCAGAAGCGCGAAGAGTCCGGCGTCAGGATTTCATCCATCAACGTAAGCCTGCCGCTATAATCGAGCCCGAATTCAAACTTGGTATCGGCAATGATGATGCCGCGCTCCAGCGCGTAATCCGCCGCTTCCCGGTAAAGCCTGAGACTCACCTCGCGCACCTGTCCCGCCAGCGAGGCGCCCACCAGTTGCGTCATATGCGCAAAATCCATGTTTTCATCGTGAGTGCCCGAGGGTGCCTTGGTCGCCGGCGTGAAAATGGGCCCCGGCAGCCGCGACGCCTGCTGCAGCCCGGCGGGCAGCGCGATGCCACATACGCGGCCGGTCTGCTGATAGTCCTTCCAGCCGGAGCCGATGAGATAGCCGCGCACCACCGCTTCCACGGGCAGCGCCTTCAGCTTGTGCGCGATGACACTGCGGCCCTCCACCTGGGCGCGCTCCGCCGCGTCCGGCAGAATCTCGGCCAAGGTGCGATCCACGAGGTGGTTGGGGACAACGTGGCCCAGACGCGCAAACCAGAAGTTCGACACGGCGGTCAAGACCGCACCCTTGCCGGGGATCGGATCAGGCAAGATCACGTCAAAGGCCGACAACCGATCGGTCGCGACAATCAGCAATTGCGCGTCGCCGATCGCGTACACGTCCCGCACCTTGCCGCGATAAATGAGCGGCAGGCTCTTCAAGCTCGATTCGAACAAGGCGGTTGGGGCTTTCGTCATGTACCGGGTTGCTTTAGGCTGGTTGTCGTGAAATTTATTGAAGAAGCGCACACATGATACAACGTCCGCCGCCGACCCGCGGCCTGCGCCACGTGGCCCTGAACGTGGCGGACCTAGCCGTCTGCGAGCGCTTTTACGTGGGATTGCTCGGCATGGCGGTGGAATGGCGGCCTGACGCCGACAACGTTTACCTCTGTTCCGGCAGCGACAATCTTGCCCTGCACCGGGCAAAAACTCCGCACGCTTCAGACGGCCAGCGGCTGGATCACATCGGCTTCGTACTTGCCGAGCCGGCGCACGTGGACGCCTGGCATGCCTACTTGCTCGGCCACGGCGTGCGCATCCGCGCCGAACCCAAAACGCACCGCGACGGCGCCCGTAGTTTTTATTGCGAGGATCCGGAAGGCAATGTGGTGCAATTCATCCACCACCCACCCATCGCCGACAAGATCTAATTCATCGCCCCACGAGCAAAGCGCGGCAGGTCGCCCGTCAAGCCCGAGGCGCGGCGCATGAAGAACTCCTTCATCGGAGACAGCCGGTCTGTCAGGTTCAGTCCCATTCCCCGTAGCGCGCGCACCGGCTCGTAGGTACTGCCGAATAAAGTGTTAACAACATCCATGGTCGTCTGCATCAGGGCATTTTCGCCCTTGCGCCAGCGCTCATAGCGGCGCAGTACATGCACGGCGCCCGGATCGCGGCCGGCACCCACGGCATCTATGGTCACTTCCGCCAGCGCGGCGGCATCGAGCAATCCGAGATTGGCGCCCTGCCCCGCCAGCGGATGAAGGACGTGCGCGGCGTCACCGACCAGTGCCACCCGCGGTCCCACATAGGCCCCGGCATGGGAACGCGAGAGTGGGAATATGGCGCGCGGGCCGGAGCCGGTCACCACACCCAGCCCATGGTCAAAAGCCAGCGTCAATTCGGCGCGGAACACCTCTTCCGTCATGCCCAGTAATCTCCGGGCCTGATCGGGTGTGGTGGTCCAGACGATGCCGCACAGGTGCGGCTGATCGAGCGGGAGAAAGGCCACCGGGCCGGTGCTCAAAAACCGCTGCCACGCCACTTCACCGTGCGGTTTTTCAGTGGTCACATTGCAGACCAGTGCGGTCTGGGCGTAGTCCTGGCGAGTGTGGCCGATACCCGCCAGACTGCGCACGCGCGAGTCCGCGCCATCGGCGCCCATCAGCAGCCGAGCGCTGAGCGGCGGATGGTCTTCCAGTTCCAGCGTCAGCCGATCCGGCTGCGCCTCCCAGCCGCACAGCTTTTCCGGCCGGCGGGAGATCAACGCCGGCAATCCGGCAATGGCTTGTTCCAGCGCCCGCCGCAATATCTGCTGTTCAACGATGTAACCCAGCGCCGGCTCGGCGATCAGTGCGCTGTCGAAGTGCACCCGGCCGCGGCTCTTCTCGTCCCACACCTCCATGGCGCGAAAAACGCCGTGGCGCGAACGTTCGATCTGCGCCCACGCCTGCGCTGCGGTCAGAATGCGTTCCGAGGCGCGTGTAATGGCAAAAACGCGCAGATCATAGTCCGCGCTTTCCGCCGCTGACGGCGGTTGCGCGTCAATCAGCGCGGTGCGTATGTTCGCACGCGCGAGCAATGCCGCCAGCGTCAATCCGACCAGCCCGGCGCCGACGACGGCGACTTCGCAATCCGGCACGCTGCGCAGATTGGTCATAGCGGCAATCCACGCACCAACGCCGACGCGCCGCCCTGCAATCCGCTGGCGGCGCGGACAAGTTCAGTTCTCGCCGGCGGCAGGCTGTCGACGCCCCACATCGCCAGCCGGCGCAACAAAGTGAGTGGCGGTGATGTGTTGTAAAACAGCCTCGCCAGTCCGTCGGTAAAGTTCACCGTGCGGCGATGATCCGTCCGGCGCCGTTCTTCATACATCGCGGTGATCTCCGTCTCTCCGGGGTCGCGGCGGTCGCGGGCTGCCGCATGCAGAAGCTCGGTCAGCACCGCCACATCGCGCAGACCGAGGTTCAAGCCCTGCGCGCCGTTGGGATGCACGGTGTTGGCGGCGTTGCCGATGATCACGTACCGCGGCCCGGCGATGCGCGTGGCCGTCACCAGGCGCAGGGGATAAATCTGGCGGCGGCCGAGACGCCGGAAATCACCGAGCCGCCGGCTGAACTGCCTCACCAGTTCCTGAAGAAATTCAGCTTCCGGCAACTCCAGCAACCGTTGGGCCTCCCCCGTGTGACGCACGAACACCAGGCCGTAGCGGTCACCGGTTTGCGGCAGCAGCGCAATCGGGCCCTGCGGCGTGAAACGCTCATAAGCGGTGTATGTCCGCGGCCGCGCCGGCGTGACATTGGCGACAACGGCGCTTTGGCCATAATCACGGCCTTGTGTGGTAATGCCAAGGCAGGCGCGGGCGCGCGAGATTGTGCCGTCCGCCGCGATCAGGAGCCGCGCCGCCAGCGCGCGTTCGCGTCCCTCCCGTCGCAAGGTCACTTCCATTCGATCAGGCAGAACGTTGATGCCTTGCAGCTGCGCCGGGCAGATCAGTTCGCAGTGGCCGGCAGCGCGCAATTGCCGGTACAGCGCATCGCCCAAGGCGCGGGCAACGACCACATGCGCCAGCACCGGCCAGCCGCAGTCCTCCGCCGACAGACGCGTGGCGCCAAAACGACCCTGCTCGGACACGTGAATATGACGGATGGGCGTGGAGCGCGCGGCGAGCGCGGGCCAGATACCGATGCCTTGCAGGATGCGCTGCGAAGAAAGCGACAACGCCAGCCCGCGATCATCGTGGCCGACTCCCGGCGCTGCCGACCCGTCGGACCGGATGCCGGCAGGTGTGGCGGCGGCTTCAATGAGGCCGATGCGCCAGCCCGTGCCGCGCAAGGCGCAGGCGAGGCCGGCGCCAACCGCGCCGCCGCCGACGATCAGGCAATCAAAGGAGTCCATGCATCAAAACTCAAAGGACGCCGACAAACCGTAATGAGAGGCATCAGCCGGGGGAGGTCGGAGCGCGGAAACCGGCGCATGGTGAGGTCGAGCCTTTGAGCAGCACAGTCATGCCTGGTGTGAGGTTAAGCCTTCAGGCGGCGCGACGCATGGACATTGCTAATTCAACTTCCTTGATCGTCTTCGGCGCATCGGTGGACAGCACCTCGCGTCCATCGCGCGTCACCAGCACGTCATCTTCGATGCGGATGCCTATGTTGCCGTAGCGCTTGGGCACGCCCGGCGCCCCCGCCTTGAGGTATAGCCCCGGCTCCACGGTCAACACCATGCCGGGCTCGAACACACGCCATTCACCGCCGATCTTGTAGTCGCCGACGTCATGCACATCCATGCCCAGCCAGTGGCCGGTGCGGTGCATATAGTAGGGCTTGTACGCTTCGTCCTTGATCAACGCCGGCAGGCGGCCCTTCAGGATGCCGAGGTCGACCAATCCCCTGGTCACGGTCCGGATCGCCGCCTCGTGCGGCTCGTTCCAATGGTTGCCGGGTTCGATCTTGTCGATGGCCGCCTGTTGCGCCTCCAGAACTATCTCGTAGACCTCCCGCTGCGCCGGCGTGTAGCGGCCGTTCACCGGAAAGGTGCGCGTGATGTCGGCGGCATAGCTGTCATATTCAGCGCCCGCGTCGATGAGCAGGAGATCGCCGTCCTTCAGCGGCGCGTTGTTGTCGCGGTAATGCAGGATGCAGCCGTTGGCGCCGCCGCCGACGATGGGCGGGTAGGCCCATGAGCGCGCGCCACCGGTCATGAAGGCGTGCTGCAATTCGGCCTCGATCTGGTGCTCATTCATGCCCGGCTTGCAGACGCGCATGGCACGGCGGTGCGCGGCGGCGGAAATTTCACCGGCCTTTCTCATCGCCGCGATCTCGGCCTTGCTCTTGAACAACCGCATGTCGTGGAGCACGTGGCCCAGCGCGATGAACTCCTCCGGCGCGCGCACGCCGGCGCGACCGCGGCCGCGCACCAGCGTCACCCAGTTCATCACGCGATGATCGAAATCGGCGTCGTTGCCCATCGTGTAATACACGCGTGCCTTGTCTTCCATCAAGCCCGGCAGGATTTCGTCCAGATCGGTGATGGGGAAGGCGTCATCGGCGCCGTAGTCGCGGCACGCGCCTTCCAGCCCGGCGCGGCGCCCGTCCCAAGTCTCGCGTTCCGGGTCGCGCTCACGGCAAAACAGGATGTACTCGCCATGCGCACGGCCGGGAACGAACACCGCCACCGCCCCCGGCTCGGGAAAGCCGGTCAAATAATAAAAATCGCTGTCGGGACGGTAGGGAAACTCGACGTCGCGGTTGCGGATGCGCACCGGCGAGGTGGGAACGATGGCGATGCCGCCTTGGCCGATGACTTCCATCAGCCGCTTGCGGCGGCGGGTGAATTCCTGCTTGTCCATGTGCGATGGTGCGCGGATCTGCTTGCGATTCGCCCTTTGGGGAATGGGCCTTCAAGGCCGTCAAGCGTAGCACACTTTTCACCCACACCGGACGCTGTTGACCACCCTGAGACGCCGCTCTATATTGGCATGACGAAATTGCACCACTCGATGGCGCGCATGGCCGAGCAGGAAAACGAAAATCTGGAATTGACGTCGCTGGAGGCGCGGGTCGATGAATTGATCCGCACGGTCGAAAACCTGGCGAGCGAAAATCGCGCCCTCAAGAGCCAGCACGCCACGCTGGCCAGCGAGCGGGCGCTTTTGATTGAAAAAACAGAAATGGCCCGCACCCGCGTGGAGGCGATGATCGCCCGGCTCAAGGCCATGGAATCCCGTTCATGAGCGATGCGCCACGGCCGGTGTCCGTCAATATCATGGACAAGGAGTATCTGGTCGCCTGCACCGAGGGCGAGCGGGAGTCCCTGTTCAAGGCGGTGGAATACTTGAACCGCCAAATGAAGGAGTTGCGTGACAGTGGCAAGATCATCGGCGCCGAGCGGATCGCCGTGCTTGCCGCGTTGAACATCGCCAATGAATTTCAGGAGTACAAACGCCAGAAAGAAGGATATACTTCGACCATCGGCAGCAGTCTGAAGCGGATTCAGTCGAAGATCGCCGGCGCCATCATGAAGGGACGTCAGATGGATATGACCGATCCGGTGCAAGGCAGATTGGACGCCTGACGTAATCGCAAGGAGCAGTTGAAAAGTGTCCGGTCGCGGCTGCTTTTCAACAGCTCTTTATAAAAATCAAAGAATTCTCTGGGGTGTACGCCAGCCGGCTTGGTATTCTTGAGCCTATACGTTACATCTCACGGAGCTGCGCCTTAGATGGCGATGTTGTGCACGTCCGCGTCAAGCGGAAAGCCTGATTCGCCGGGCAATGTTCCATCTTGAACCCATGGTTCAAGTCGATGGCCGGTAACGGCATCCTGGAGACCATATTCCACAAAAAGCCCCGTTGCGGGCTTTTTTTCTTCCGGCGGCAAATTGCTATGCAATACTGGCTCATAAAATCCGAACCGTCAGTCTTTTCTATCGGCGATCTGGAGAAAAAGCCCAAACAAACCACCGCTTGGGACGGCGTGCGCAATTACCAGGTCCGCAACTGGCTACGTGATACCATCAAAAAAGGCGATCTCGCTTTCTTTTATCACTCCAGTTGCGAAATCCCCGGCATCGCAGGCGTAATGGAAGTTATAAAAGCAGGTTATCCCGACCCGACCCAGTTCGATCCCGAAGATCACCACTACGATCCAAGCAGCGATCCGGACAATCCGCGCTGGTACTGTGTGGACGTGAAGTTCAAGAGTAAATTCAAGCGCGTCATCACCATCGATGAACTGCGTTCGCATAAACCACTAGCCAAAATGCAGGTATTGCAGCGTGGCAACCGCCTCTCCATTACCCCCGTCACCAAGTCCGAGTGGATTTTTATACTTCACCATAGTGATTAAACATTGAAGCGGAAGTGGACGACATCGCCGTCCTGCATGACGTATTCTTTTCCTTCCAGGCGCCACTTGCCCTTCTCCTTTGCGCCCTGCTCGCCGTTGCAGTCGATGAAGTCCTGGTAGCCCACCACCTCGGCGCGAATGAACCCCTGCTCGAAATCGGTATGGATAACACCCGCTGCCTGCGGCGCGGTGGCGCCGTTCGGCACCGTCCAGGCGCGGCACTCTTTCGGACCGGCGGTGAAAAAGGTTTGCAGGCCCAGCAACTCATAGCCGGCGCGAATGAGGCGATTCAATCCGGGTTCTTCCAACCCCAGCTCAATTAAAAATTCCTTTCGCTCCTCCGGTTTCAATTGCGATAGCTCCGCTTCGATGGCGGCCGAGATCGGCACGCAGCGCGTCCCTTCGCCCTCTGCAATCTTCTGCACCTGCGTCAGATACGCGTTGCCGTTTTTCAGGCCGGCCTCATCGACATTGGCGACATACAGCACCGGCTTCATGGTCAACAGGTTCAAATCGCGCAGCCGCGCCTTGTCCTCGGCATTTGGATTTACTGCGCGCGCTGGTTTGCCCTCGTTCAGCAGTTTCAGAACGCGCTCCAGCAGGTCTTTTTTTGCCAGCAGTTCCTTGTCAGCGCCCGCCTTGGCCTGCTTGGCGACACGGTCCAGCGCGCGGCTGACGCCGTCCAGATCGGCCAGGGCCAGTTCGGTGTTGATGATTGCGATGTCGGCGGCCGGATCGACGCGTCCGATGACATGGACGACGTTATCGTCCACGAAGCAGCGCACGACATGTGCGATGGCCTGCGTTTCGCGGATGTGCGACAGGAACTGGTTGCCCAGGCCTTCGCCCTTGCTCGCGCCGGCGACCAGCCCGGCGATGTCCACGAACTCCATGTAGGTCTGCACCACTTTCGCCGGGTTGACGATGGCGGCGATGCGATCCAGACGCGGATCGGGCATGGCCACCACGCCGACATTCGGGTCGATGGTGCAGAACGGATAGTTTTCCGCCGCGATGCCTGCGCTGGTGAGCGCGTTGAAGAGCGAGGACTTGCCGACGTTGGGCAGGCCAACAATACCGCATTTGAAACCCATGATTTCCTCTTATTCTTCTTCGCCCGTTTCTTTGCCAATTGTGGCGCGGCGGTTCAGGGCATTCATGACCTTCGTATATTCACCCGCAAGCAGAGATGGCATTTCCGCCAGCGCCGATGCAATGGCATCACGGATTGCCTTTTCGTCTTCGGCGGTGGCGCGGTTCAGCACGTGCGGCATGACCCGCTCGCGGTCGCCCGGATGCCCGATGCCGAAGCGCAGCCGGTGATAATCGCCGGAACCGAGCTTGGAGGTAATGTCCTTCAGCCCATTGTGGCCACCGTCGCCGCCGCCGGTCTTGAAACGCACATTGCCGGGGGGCAGGTCCAGATCATCGTGCGCCACCAGGATTTGCCTGGGCTCAAAGTGGTAAAAACGCGCCATTGCGGCGGCCGCGTCGCCGCTCAAGTTCATGAAGGTCGCGGGTTTGAGCAACCAGCGTTCAGCGTCCATGCGCGCCACTTCACCGTGAAATTTGGCTTCGCGCTTGAATGAGGCGCTGGCTGACTGCGCAAGCTGATCCACAAACCAATAGCCGGCGTTGTGGCGGGTATGCGCGTAGTCGGGGCCCGGATTGCCCAGGCCCACGACCAGCCTGATCTCTGCCGGCAACGCCCCGGCTCCCGCCAATTACTTCTTGGCGTCGGCTTTGGGCTTGGCCTCGCCCTTCGCGTCGCCCGCTTTGGCGCCCGCGGCGGGAGCCGCCTTGGCATCGCCCGGTTTCGCCGCGCCAGCCGGAGCTTTCGCATCCGCCTTGGCGCCTGCAGTGGGGGCCGCCGCGCCTTCCGCACCAGCAGCGGCCGCGCCTTCGGCGCCAGCGGCGGCCTCGGCTGCCGCAGCTTCGGGTGCCACTTCGGCGACCGGTTCCTCGATGACACGCGGAATGTGGCAGGACACCACGGCGTGTTCCGGATCCTCCGCCACTTCCACACCCGCCGGGAGTTTGAGTTCAGACAGGTGTAGGGTGTCGTTGACGTGCATGCCGCCGACATCCACCGCGATGTACTCCGGCAGGTCCTTTGGCAGACAGCGGATCTGCACCTCGGACATCAGATGGCTGAGCACCGCGCCTTCGGTCTTCACACCCGGGCAGATTTCCTGATTGAGGAAATGCAGCGGGATGCGCATGGTGAGTTTTTGTTTCTCATCGACGCGCAGCAGATCGATGTGCAGCAGATATGCCTTGTAGGGATGGCGCTGCAAGTCTCTCATGACGACGCGCTGGGTGGCACCGTCGAGCTTGAGCGTCAAGATGTGCGAGTAAAACGCCTCGTGTTCCAGATGCAGCAGCATATCGGTGTTGCCGACCTGGATGGACTGCGGCTCCTTGCCGGCGCCATAAAGTATGCCGGGTACTTTGCCGGCGCGACGCAGGCGGCGGCTCGCACCTTTGCCTTCATCGACGCGCTTTTCGGCGGTGATTTCGAATTGTTGCATGATGACTTCTCCTCAACTATTCAACTGCGTTTAACATACCCGCCCGCGACCAGACGGATTCTTGCACTTCAATTCCCCCTTGCGGGGGCAAACAAATTCTAATCCATGAATAGCGAACTCAGCGACTCGCCCATGCAGATGCGGCGGATGCACTCCGCCAACAAATCCGCCACCGACAGCTGCCGGATGCGCTTGCAGGCCGCGGCATCACCCTGCAACGGGATGGTGTCGGTCACCACCAGTTCGTCCAGCTTTGAATTCTCAATGTTCTGCACGGCCCGCCCGGACAGCACCGGGTGGGTGCAATAGGCCACCACCTTATTGGCGCCGTTGTCCTTCAGCGCGGCCGCCGCCTGGCACAATGTTCCGGCGGTGTCCACGATGTCATCGACGATGATGCAGGCGCGGCCGCTGACGTCACCGATGATGTTCATCACCTCCGACTCGTTCGCCTTCGGGCGGCGTTTGTCGATGATTGCCAGGTCGGCGTCATCCAGCCGCTTGGCCAGCGCCCGCGCGCGCACCACCCCGCCCACATCCGGCGACACCACCATCAAATCCGGCGGCCGGTGCCGCCATAAATCGCCAAGCAACACCGGCGAGGCATATATATTGTCCACCGGAATGTCGAAAAATCCCTGCACCTGATCCGCATGCACATCCACCGTCAACACCCGGTCCACACCGGCGGACTGGATCATGTTCGCCGCCAGGCGTGCCGTGATGGGCACCCGCGCAGATCGGGGGCGCCGATCCTGACGGGCGTACCCCATGTACGGGATCACCGCCGTCACCCGTGCCGCGCTCGCGCGGCGCATGGCGTCGGTCATCACCAGCAATTCCATCAAATTGTCGTTGGCCGGGGCGCAGGTCGATTGCAGGATGTACACGTCCCTGGCGCGCACATTCTCGATGACCTCGATCAGGACCTCACCATCGCTGAAGCGGTCAACGACCGCCTTGCCGAGCGGCAAGTGCAGACAGTTGGCCACCGCCTCCGCCAGCTTGCGGTTGGCATTGCCGCTGAACAGCGTCATCTGATCCAGCGCCACGCCCTGCTCTCCTCGCTTACCATATATATTTGGCCGGGGCGCCAGTCCTATTCCGGGCATCCCGCCCTTCGCCCCTGCGGGGCCAGCGTCGCTACGCTCCGCTGTTCCAATTCGCTCCGGGCGAATTGGCGAACCTTCCAGGTTCTCATCCTGGCATTGCCCACCCATCCATTACGATGCATCACACATCGTATCACTCGAAAATTTTATAAAATTGGCTGGGGCGCCAGGATTCGAACCTGGGAATGCGGGAGTCAAAGTCCCGTGCCTTACCGCTTGGCTACGCCCCAATTCGTCGTCCTGCCCACAACTGATCGCCCAGTTTGCTGGCGATCTAAAGCTTCCATCGCCAGTCCATACTCATCTGGACATTCGCCTGCGCGTGTTCCAGCCGGTCCAGCAACGGGGAGCGATTCAGCGCCCGCACTACATAACCCCGCCATGGCGCGGGAACCTGCATACCCACGGCCCGCGCCCGCGCCTCGGAAGCATAAGCAGCATACACGCAGGAACCCGTGCCGGTCAGCCGCGCCGGCCCGCGCTCTGCAAGCCAGTCCAGAGCGGCCGCCACTGGCGGAAAATGGCGTCGTACCACCGTTTCGCAGTCGTTTCCGACCGCCGTACCCTCAAGGAAGGCGCGAATTGTGATGGGTGAAGTATGACGTGTCAAATCAGGGTCGGCGAAGACCATCGCCGTGGTAACCGAACATTCCGGCTTGATGAGCACAACCCAGGATTCCGGGGGCTCGACAGGCGTGAGCCGCTCGCCGACGCCTTCGGCGAAGGCCGCACGACCATAGAGAAAGATCGGCACATCGGCGCCCAATTCGACTCCAAGTTGGGCCAGTTCTTGATCCGCCAGATGCAGGTCCCAGAGATGATTGAGAGCCACCAGGGCCGTGGCCGCATCCGAACTGCCTCCGCCGATGCCTCCACCCACTGGCAGACGCTTGTCGAGATGCAGAGTAACGCCGGCATCGATACCGGTATGTGTCTTCAACAGACGCGCGGCGCGTACCGCCAGATTCTGCTCCGCGGTGATACCCGGCAGCGGCGTGACGAGGAGGATTTCACCATCATCGCGACGTTCGAAATCAAGCAGATCGCAGCAATCCAGGAATTGAAACACGGTCTGCAATTCGTGGTAACCGTCCGACCGCCGCCCCAGCACGTGCAGGAACAGGTTGATCTTGGCCGGCGCCGGCCAGTGCAGGCTCGTGCTCATCGCATTGTCAATGCAATTGCCATTCCCCGACCACCAGCCGGACCTTCACCGGATCATTCTGCATGTATATCTTTTCCGGCAATTCCAGCCCGCCCACCTTCTGATAGCGCAACACGCTGATCCGCCAGCCATCCTGCTGCAGATCCACCAGATGCCCGGCTTCATCGACGCGTAACTCCTGTGTTTTGCGACCGGGCGCGGGAAGACCCAGCACCCAGTAGCGCATGCCGTACACCGGCAGGCTCCAGCCGAGATTTTCCTGCATCAGCTGACTCGGATCCGGCGCCTCCAGCGTTTTGTCCGGCATGCGTAATTGTACGCGGTCAGGCGCGCCGGTGAGTTCGAAGGTGCCCTGGCTCAGAGGCGCCATGAAGCGCATCTGGTAATGTTCCGCCTCGTTCTTCCATGTGACGCTGGCGGTCCAATTGTCCTGCGCGGTCTCAATGGCCACACGTCCCTGGATGTCCCAACGCTGCAACTGCCGGAGTTGTTGCTGCCGGCGTTGCCACAGGGACAACTCCGGCTTCCCCTCCGGTAGAAAGAGCGGCTTCATCTCGGCACAGCCGGCCAGTCCGAGCAGGCCGAACAGCCAGAATGCGGCGTACCGGCGCCCCACTTAATTTATAATCCGAAGCGGTCGATGACTGTTTTCAGCGTCTTGTCATCGGGCGCTGTTTTCAACGCCGCCTTCCAGATGGCGCGCGCCTCAGCCTTGTCACCCTTGACCCACAATACCTCGCCCAGATGGGCAGCCACCTCGGGGTCCTTGCGCATGGTGTGCGCGCGCTTCAGAAAATCGACCGCTTCATCCCACCGGCCCAGCCGGTAGAGCACCCACCCCATGCTGTCCAGAATGTAGAAGTCATTGGGGCTGAGTTCCAGCGCCTTCTTGATGAGGTCATGGGCCTCCTGATAGCGGGTGGTGCGATCGGCCAGCGTATATCCCAGTGCATTCAATGCCTGGGCGTTGTTGGGATCCAGCTCCAGCAGGTGCCGTAGATCGCGCTCCAGCAGATCCAGCTTGCCCATCTTCTCCGCCAGCATGGCGCGGGCGTAGAGCAGTTCGGCATCGTCACTGTCCTGCAGCAGGCGGTCATAGATGACCATGGCCTGTTCGTATTGGCCGGCCTCGGTCAGCAACTCGGCCTCGGCCCGCACCAGCCGCAGGCGTTGCTCGTCGTTCTCGGCCGGGACGGTCTGCAATGTCTTCTGTGCCTCCTGCACCTTGTTCTGCCGCGCCAGCATCAGCGCCACGCGCATTTGCGCGTCGAAGCGATTCTCGCCGCCTTTGACGCTGCGATACCATTTTGCCGCGCCGGCGTAATCCTTTTGCAGCTCGGCAATCTGGCCCAGATAGAAGCGGCCCTCATCGGCGTGCTCACCGAGTGCAATAAGTTTCTGGAAATGCCGCCGGGCCGCGCCGTTCTGGCTGGCCTCCAGCGCGATCAATCCCAAGGCGAAGTGCACGTCCGCATTTTTAGGTTGGGATTTTTCGACCCGTTCGAACTGCCTGCGGGCGTCATCGTATCGCCGCGCCTCAGTCAGCATGCGGGCGTAGAGCAGGCGCAGATCATCCAACTTCGGACGCTGCTGCAACATTTCTTCCAGCCAGCTGATGGCGATGGCGCCCTGCCCCTGCTTCTCCAGCACGCCGAGGTACGCGGCGACCACGCCAAGATTCTTCGGATCGGTGTCGATCACCTCCTCCATGGCCGTCCGCGCCTTGTCCGTATCGCCGGCACGCAGTGCCAGCAAGGCATAGGCAAACAATGCGTCGGGATTGCGCTCGTGACGGGCGAGCAATTTTTCCATGACATTGAGGGCCACCTGTTTGTCTTCCTGTCGGCTCAGGGTGTTGGCCACCGCCCAGGTGCGCTGGCTCGAGGTGCCGAGCGGCGAGTTCAGCACCACTTCCAGGTGATCCAGCGCTTCATCAATGCGATTTTCCTCAATGAGAATCGAGGCCAGCACCTGCTGGGCCTCCAAATTGTCCGGTTCGAGAAAGACCCAGCGCTGGACGGCCTCGAGGGCATGCTCCTCGTCATGGGCATAAATGGCGATGCGCGTCGCCCGCTCGGCCACTTTGGGGTCAGGCAGGGTGCGCGCCAATTGCATATATTGATCGAGTGCCACGTCCACCTGGCCACGCTGGCCGGCAAGCTCGGCCAGCAGCAGTGCATAGAGCACGTCCTCGGTCAGCCCTTCTCCCGGCGTGTAGTGCAGGTCCAGCGGCGGGATCACCTGCGGCGCCGGAGCCGCCTGGGTGGAGGGCGATGCGGCGGACGTTTCCTGCCCGGAGGTTTTCGGCGGCGTGCCGACGCACCCCGCCAGCAACAAGGCCAGGCAGGACGTGAGCAGCAATAGCCGGCGGGTCAGTAAGGAGGGCATTATGTTCATCAGGACTTCAACGTCCAGCAGATCGGATTAGACGACCGGTCCACTCGATGGTTTCTATGATTATCACTATAGCCTAGTTGGCGGGGGGCGGTCAGCTTGGTCCTCCCGGCATTGCTTGTCACGCAACGTCCCTTACCGCAGAATGCCCGCACGTCCGCGTATTTTCATCGATTTGTGCCATGCCGCTTTCAATCTTTGGTATCAACCACCACAGTGCTCCGGTCAGCCTGCGCGAGCACATGGCCTTCAGCGAGGCCGAATTGCCGGCGGCATTGCGGGGGCTGCGCGCGACTGGAGGCGTGCTGGAAGCGGCAATTCTGTCCACCTGCAACCGCACCGAGCTTTATTGCGTGGTCGATAGCACAGACAATGCCGCGCCCATCGAGTGGTTGCTGGCGCACCATGGCGCCGTGGCGCAAGATTTGCGGCCTTTTCTTTATCATCATCCCGAAACTGGGGCGGTGCGGCATCTGCTGCGGGTGGCCTGCGGTCTGGACTCCATGGTGCTGGGGGAGCCGCAGATTCTGGGTCAGTTGAAGACCGCCTATCAGGCTGCCGCCGAGAGCGGCACCGTGGGCCGCATACTCAACAAGCTCTTCCAACACTCCTTTCACGTGGCGAAAAAAGTCCGCACCGACACCGCCATCGGCAACAGCCCCGTGTCGGTGGCCTTCGCCGCCGTGCGCCTGGCGCAGCAGATCCACGGTGATCTGCGCGCCTGCACCGCACTGCTCATCGGCGCGGGCGACACCATTGAGTTGACGGCGCATCATCTGACCCGCCAGCGCCTTGGCCGCCTGCTCATCGCCAACCGCACGTTGGAACGTGCGCAAGGGCTGGCCTCCCGCTTCGGCGGCTACGCCATGCCACTCGCCGATCTGCCGCGCCATCTGGCCGAGGCCGATATAGTCATCTCCTCAACCGCCGCCCGGCTGCCGGTATTGAGCCGCACCACGGTGGCCGCCGCCCTGCAGGCGCGGCGGCACCGGCCCATGTTCCTGGTCGATCTCGCCGTGCCGCGCGACATCGAACCGGCGGTAAGTGGTCTGGAGGACGTCTATCTATACACCATCGACAACCTGCAATCCGTCATCACCGACAATCTGCGCTCCCGCCAGGCCGCCGCCCTCCAGGCCCAGGAGATCATCGATCTGGAGGCGCACCGCTTCCTCGAGTGGACGCAGCAGCACGATGCCGTCGAACTGCTGCGACAGTTGCGCGGCCGCGCCGAGTCGGTGCGGGATGAATTGCTCGTCAAGGCGCAGCAGCAACTGCAACAGGGCGTGCCCGCCGCCGATGTGCTGCAACAACTCGCCGGCGCGCTCACCAACCGGTTGCTGCACGCACCCACCGTGATGCTCAAGGACGCCGGCATCGACGGCCGCGATGACCTTCTGCGCGCGGCGGCGGAGTTGTTCGATCTCGCCCCCAAACCGGGCAACGGCGGGAATTCGGGCTAAACTGTTCGTTCACCCCATGAAAGACTCTTTGCTGCGCAAATTGCATACGCTCGCCGAACGCCGGCAGGAATTGAACGTTATGCTGGCCGATCCCGGCATCATTGCCGACCAGAACCGCTTCCGTATGTTGTCGCAGGAACTCGCGGGGCTGGCGCCGGTGGTGGCGTGCTTCGATCAATATCGGCACACACAAGAGGCGCTGGCCCATGCCCGCGAGCTGGCCAACGACGCCGATCGCTCCATGCGCGAGCTGGCGCAGGAGGAACTCAAACGCGCCGAGGCTGAAAACCTGCGCCTGGAAGACGAATTGCAGCAGTTGTTGCTGCCCAAGGATCCGGCGGACAACAGCAACATTTTTCTGGAGGTG
>Ga0335077_10000440_pt1 | contig 45688 bp, 41 predicted proteins | sample Lox_Sample_31_FD_207151 | JGI IMG/M metagenome (GOLD analysis project Ga0335077, IMG submission 207151) | Soil microbial communities from Loxahatchee National Wildlife Refuge, Florida, United States - Lox_Sample_3.1 | ecosystem: Environmental > Terrestrial > Soil > Wetlands | place: USA... | reverse complement strand
TGCTGTGCTACGCAAGAACTCATCTGGCGATTGCAAGGTATAGAAAAAACACGGGTTGAGCCAAATCGGCCAATGTCGCTAGTCTGCCGATTTCCACATCCAATTTGCTGGTCGGTTCGAGTAGAATCCGGCTGCGATGCGAACCCGACCGGTTGTTTTGACCTTCGTGGTGACTCTCACTTCCGATCTGCTCTTGTTCCTGAGCTCCTTCTTCCGGTCGCGAATGGCCTTAACTGCCGAGAATCTCTTTCTGAGAAAGCAACTCGCCTTCTACCAGGAACACCAGGTCAAATCGCGACCGTTGAATGATGCGGCGCGATGGAGCCTGGTCCTTCTGTCGCATTGTTTTGACTGGAAGAACGCCCTGATGATCGTGAAGCCGGAGACTCTAGTCGGCTGGCATCGAAAAGGATTCCGGTGGTTTTGGAGATGGAAATCTCGTCCCGGACGACCATCGATATCCAAAGAGATTCAAGCATTAATCGCGCGCATGGCACGTGAGAACCCAACCTGGGGACAGGCGCGAGTGGCGGCTGAGCTCGGGCTGAAGCTGGGCATATTCGTATCGCCGCGCACGGTGCGGAAGTATTGGCCTTTCCAGCCGAACGATCACAACATGAAACGAATCTCCACGCAAAGCTGGTCAACCTTCGTACGCAATCACGCCGAGGGCATGATTGCCTGTGACTTCATGATCGCGGTGACGGTACGATTCCAGCTGCTCTACGTGCTGCTGATCCTGGAGTTGGACTCACGCCGGATTCTGCACTGCAACGTTACGGCACACCCCACATCGGAATGGACCTTGCAACAGTTCCGCGATGCGCTGCCGCAAGAGAATCCCCATTGTTTTCTAATTCACGATCGCGATGCGATCTTCTCGGAGGAACTGGATCAGGAACTGCAGGAAGGATTTGGGGTGAAGGTCTTGCGCACGCCGCCCCAATCCCCGCAGGCGAATGCGTTTTGTGAACGGTTGGTAGGGACAGTACGCCGCGAATGCCTGGATTTTCTGATTCCCCTGAACGAGAGACATCTCAGAAGAATGCTGCGCGAGTGGGTTTGTCATTACAATGCCGGACGCCCGCACAGCAGCTTGGGACCTGGGATTCCCGACCGATGGCGGATCGAAGAAATTCAGAAGCCGAGTAGTCCAGCGTTCGCGAGGCGAATGGTAGTTGCCCGCCCGGTGCTGGGCGGCTTGCATCACGAGTATGCGTGGCGAGCGGCGTGAACGAGCAGGCGTAGTAGTAATAACGAGCAGGCGTAGTAGTAATAAGGATGGAGGAATGAAGAGGGCAAGCCCAACCCTGATCAAGTCGCCCCTGGAGTGGAACATGTCATCGGCGCCGGTGCCACACCCGGCGATTCCCGTGTTGGCTGAGCGTGGCGGCACAGAGCTACGGACACCGAAGGCGACTCTGTTGATCGACACGCGAGAGCAGAACCCGTTGGATTTCTCGCGCTTCGAGGGCTGGTTTGCCGGAGTGGAGAAAAGAGCATTGGCCATAGGGGATTACTCCATTGCCGGCTTGGAAGAGGTCTGTGTCGTGGAGCGAAAGGACTTGCCGGATCTGGTGCATTCGTTTACCGCTGATCGAACAGTGTTTGTGAACCGTTTAAAGAAGATGAGCGCATACCCGCATAAGCTGGTGGTGATTACGGCAGCCCTGAGCGAGGTGAAATCGCGGTACACCTTCTCTTCTTTCAACCCCAACCGAGTGATGCAGGCGCTGATCGCTACTCTGACCGGACGGGGAGTGCCGTTTCTATGCACGGAGACGCACGAACTGGGCGAGGAGATCGTCGCCTCTTACCTCTATCAGGTTCATCTTTACAATTGGCTCGAAGCGAACGGCTACGGAAAGTACCTCGCCGACGAGGATTTGTGAGATGTTCCGGTGTTCGCAAGGGCATTTTCAGGCAGATTGAATTTTTGCGCAGGATAAGGGCACCGATTTCTCCCGAAATCCAAGCCTTGATCGCACGCGTGGCGCGGGAGAATCCGACCTGGGGACAGGCTCGAGTCGCGGCTGAGCTATGGTTGAAACTTGGTATTTTCATATCGCCGCGCACGGTGCGGAAATATTGGCCCTGGCCACCAAACGATCAGCACCGGAATCGGATTTCGTCTCAAAGTTGGTCTACCTTTGTGCGCAATCACGCCCAAGGTATTATCGCCAGTGACTTCATGATTGCCGTGACAGCGCGATTCCAACTGCTCTATGTGTTGCTGATCCTGGAGTTAGGCTCACGGCGGATTTTGCACTGCAACGTCACCGCGCATCCCACGGCCGAATGGACTTTGCAGCAGTTCCGCGAAGCTTTGCCGGAAGAGAATCCCCGTGATTTTCTGATCGATGATCGAGATGCGATCTTCTCAGAGGAAGTCGACCAAGAATTGCAGAGAGGATTTGGAGTGAAGGTGTTGCGCACTCCTCCGCAATCGCCACAAGCGAACGCGTTTTGTGAGCGGTTGGTAGGAACAATACGCCGTGAATGCCTGGACTTTCTGATCCCCATGAACGAGAGACATCTCAGCAGAATGTTGCGCGAGTGGGTCCGCCATTACAATGCCGGACGCCCTCACAGCAGTTTGGGGCCGGGGATTCCCGATCAACATCGGAATCAGCAGGTTCAGAAGCCAACTTGTCCGTCGGAGACGAAACACGCGGTGGTTGCCCGTCCCGTGCTGGGTGGCTTGCATCATGAGTACGCCTGGGAACCGGTGGCCGCGTGAACGATGACGAACAACGAGTCGTAATAAGGACGGAGCATTGAAGCGGCGAACGCCAACCCTGATCAAGTCGACCCTCGAGTGGAACATGGCATCTACGCCGATGCCGCATCCGGCGATGCCCGTGTTGGCCGAAAGGGGCGGCACGCAGTTGCGGACACCCAAGGCGACTCTATTGATCGACACGCGCGAGCAGAATCCGTTGGATTTTTCGCGGTTCGAGGGCTGGTTTGCTGGATTGGAGAGAAAGGCCTTGACCAGAGGGGACTACTCGATTGCCGGCTTAGAAGAGATTTGTGTGGTGGAACGAAAGGACCTGCCGGATCTGGTGCATTCGTTCACCGCAGATCGAAGGGCATTTGGGAAGCGTATAAAGAAGATGAGCGCATACCCGCACAAGCTGCTGGTGATCACGGCAGCGATGAGCGAAGTGAAATCTCGCTACCCCTTCTCTTCTTTCAACCCGAATCGGGTGATGCAGGCGCTGATCGCCAGTCTGGCCGGATGGGGAGTGCCGTTTCTATGCACGGAAACACACGAACTTGCGGAGGAGATGGTGGCGTCTTACCTGTACCAAGTTCATCTTTATAACTGGCTCGAAGCGAGCGGCTACGGGAAGCATCTGGCCGACGGAGATTTGTGAGATATTTCCGCCGTTCGCAGGGGCTATTTTTAGGCAGATCGAATTTTTGCGCAGCACAAGACTTTGCGACGATGTTGGCGAAATATCACACTCATTATCCGGTCAATGAGTGATAAAGCCTCTTTATGACATTCGCCGTCGTTGATCGCATTGGCAGCGCTGGCGCTGACTTTACTTCTTGGCGATCGGTTGTATCCGCACGGATTTCACGATGTCCCGTGCCGGGAGTTCGACCCCGCTGAGCTATGATTCTTACGATTCGCCCATGAGAATCTCAACTGTCCTGTTCTTCGTCCTTGCGCTGATTTGTCCGATTTGTAGGGCGTCGACTCCATCGCCTGTCGATTTTGAAATGCCGGCTTCAGGGAAGGTCGTGGTTCCAGCCAAAGGCGGCGTTGAATTTGACGCTATGCTGAACGGGCAGGGCCCATTTCGATTGATCTTCGACTCAGGCGCGGCGATGAATGCTCTGAGCCCCGCGGTTGCAAAACAGCTCGGACTGCGCCCGGAGGGCCCGGTCATCCTTGCTCGCGGCGCCGGCAGCGGTTCGATCCCAACGCAAGCGGCCAATGTTGCTCAAGTACGCATCGGCGATCTTGTTCTGCTCGATCAGAAGTTCGCGATTGTACCCATGCCATGGGGTGACCGTCCGGGGCCGGTGGGTGAAGTCAGCTACGAGGTGATGAAGCGGCTCGTAGTCACGGTGGATTACGACCGCGAACAACTGTCGTTCAGACTGCCCGGTTCGTTCAGCTACTCCGGAAATGGCGTGAAGGTTCCGATTGAATTGACGGACGCCCAGATCGAAGTCCGGGGGAGCATCAATGGAGCGAGGGGCCTTTTTCTCATTGACTCAGGCGACGAGGCGAGTTTAACCGTGGAACAGAGGTTTGTGAGCCAGCATGAATTGGTCAAGCAACTGTCGCCGCGTTACCACGGTTACTCCGGATCCGGCATAGGGGGCGCCGAGCCAGCCGCCTATTATGGCCGCGTGGAAGCACTGCGCATCGGCGAGGCCGAAGTGAAGAACGTGATCGCCTTCCTTTGCGACGGGCAGGCCATATCCGCTTATAATGCGGGCAATATTGGGACTCAGGTCCTTCGCCAATTCAACATTACATTCGACGTCCCGCACGGCGTGCTCTATTTGGAGAAGAATTCCAAGTGGGGAAAGCCTGAAGTCTTCAATCGGGCAGGCATTGTCGTCGATTCGATTCAGCAAGACCAAAGGGTAATGACAGTACTTCCAGGGAGTCCTGCCGAGATTGCCGGAGTTGCAATCGGCGATATCATCGTGAAGATTGACGGACGGGCTCCGGATGACAATCCGCTTCAACGGGACGATCCTGCTTTTCTGCAGCCGGTGGGAACGAGGGTGCGGCTCACGATCCGGCACGGAGACGAGGTACGGACGGTCGATTTGACGCTGAAGGACCTTCTCTAGCCATCCCGAACCATGGGTCAGCGACAAAGCGTATACGTTGCAATGGGGGCGCCGCCAGCCCCCCTCAGTTTGCGCATAATCCCCATATCACTCATTGAGGGCAAGCGACCGTTCGTTTTGTCTATGAGTGACAACGCGTAGTGTCCAAAAACTCGACTGCTTGGAAAGAGGGAGTCTGATCCGTCCTGAGCGGAAGCATCCGGGGGATGGTAAGCTGCGTCGATGCCAAAGACTCTCGACCCGTTTCGTTTGTTGCTAGTTGCTGTAGCCGGCTGGATGGATCATCAGCAAACCCAAGTCATTGACTATCTACGCGAGGAGAATCGGATCTTGCATGCGCAACTGGGGACACGGAGGCTGCGCTTCGATGACGATCAACGGCGTCGCCTGGCGGTGAGGGCGAAGCAGTTAGGGTGGAAAGTGCTCACCGAAGTTGCCACCATCGTAACCCCGGAGACCTTGCTGCGATGGCATCGTAAGCTAATCGCCGAAAAATATGATGGAAGCGCGAAGCGTTCCCCAGGCCGACCACGGATAGCCAGCGAATTGGCGACCCTAGTTGTGCGGATGGCGACAGAGAATCGGGACTGGGGCTACCGGCGGATTCAGGGCGCACTAGCGAATCTAGGACACATCGTCGCACGCGGCACTATCGCTAACATTCTTAAGCAGCACGGATTGGAGCCGGCTCCGGAGCGCAATCGCAAGACTTCCTGGAAAGAGTTCCTGGTTCGACACAGGGAACTGATTGCAGCAGCTGACTTCTTCACGGTCGAGGTCTGGACCCGTCGGGGGCTGCAGCGTTTCTTGGTGCTCTTCTTCATCGATCTCTCTACCCGGCGGGTTAAAATCGCTGGCGTTGGTTCTCAAGCCAACGGACTGTGGATGAACCAAATCGCTCGCAATCTCACCGATCCGGTGGATGGTCTTTTGCTTGACAAGCGATATTTGATTCATGACCGCGACCCGCTATTCACGACAGAGTTCTTGAATGTTCTCGCAGATGTTGGAATTCAGTCGGTAAAGTTGCCACCGCGGTTACCCAACCTGAACGCGTATGCCGAACGCTTTGTGCGAACGGTCAAGGAGTCGTGCCTAGACCGACTAATACTCTTTGGAGAAGGCTCGCTTCGGCAAGCAATGCGAGAGTTCGTGGCACACTATCACCTAGAACGAAATCATCAAGGTCTCGGCAACCAGCTGATTGTTCCGCAGACATTTCCAGCAAACAGCCATGGGGCAGTTCAACGACGCCAGCGGCTGGGCGGCATGCTTAACTATTATCACCGTGCTGCGTGAGCGCCCAAATAATAAAGGTGGGTTTCAGTTTTTGGACACTACGGGTTAGGGCCAAGACAGCATTGCTGACGACAATTACCTCATTGTCAATTTTAAGCTGCCGAAGTCGTTGCCAATAGAATTTGGGATAGCCCTGCTTAGATTTCTCATTTTCGTGATGGTATTTCTGACCTTCACATTACCAGTATTTCAACTCATGTCTTCCGCGTCCAACATCTCGATACAAATAATTAGAGGCTGCACTAGATGCAGCCTCACGTATGGTATTTTCGAACTGGTGAACTCGAATCGCCTTCTACTCAAGCTAGACCGTGACAACAGTGTAGTCGTTGTACACCGAACCCAGGTTCTGGATTGCAATCGTGAACGGTCCGGTCCATAGCGGCGTCCACGACACGCTGCAATCGTTGTAGCGGCAGGTGTCGCTTCCAATCAGATGGCCGTTCTGGTCGTATACGGATAGGACGAGGAATGTGTCGCCGTCACCCCTGACTGAAATCTGCGCGGGCTGGCCACCCTGGAACGAACTCCTATAGCTGTCGGTACCTCCAGCCAACACAACATCCGTGTGGACGGCCGCGTGAGCGGACTGTGCGAACGCAAACGCGGCGCACATCAGGAACATCGTCGAAACCAGTTTCACTGTCTTCATTACCTTCATTGTGATTCTCCTTTTGAATTTAGATTGGCTGTGATCAGCCTTCACCCACTAGTGCGACACCGAATGAAAAAGGGGGTCACGGAGTGATACCGGGTCGGAAAATTCATCGAGGAGAGAGCGGTTGGGTGGCGATTGGTCGCGATAAACCGATGGGTCGGATTCACCAAATTAGGGTAAAATGCCGCATTATTCCGGTGACCAGTTGTTGGGAGGACAGAATGCCGCCCCAGAACGTGACTCTGTTATTGGCTGAGGTGACCAAGGGAAACGAAGAGGCAGAGGCGAAACTTCTGCCTGTGGTTTACGAGGAACTCCGCCGTCTGGCGCGTGGATACATGCGTCGCGAGCGAGAGAACCACACTCTCCAGCCGACCGCTCTGGTGCATGAAGCTTATCTGAAGATGTTCGAGAGGCAGGCCGCAGTCAACTGGCAGAATCGCACCCATTTTTTTGGCATCGCCGCTCGAGTCATGCGCCAGATCCTTGTCGACCATGCCCGCGGGCACAGTCGGGAAAAGCGCGGAGGGGGAGAAAAGAAGCTACAACTGGAGGAGGAAATGGCGTTTGCCCCAGAGCGCTCGCTCGAACTATTGAAGATTCACGAAGCTTTACAGCGGCTTGAGAAAATCGATTCACGGCAGGCTCGGGTTGTGGAGTTGCGTTTCTTTGGCGGCCTGAGCGTCGAAGAAACAGCGGAGGTCATCCGTGTTTCCCCCAAGACAGTCAAGCGAGAGTGGAGCGTGGCCAAGGCATGGCTCCACGGAGAATTGAGACAAACTCATGTCGGCGGTACCAAAGCACTGGGAAACCGTTAAGGTCTTATTCGAGCAGGTTTTGGGGATGCAACCTCAGGACCGCGCTAGGTTCCTGGATACCTTGCCAGGGGATAGCGTGCGGGATGAGGTTGTGAGACTGCTCGCCGAACATTCACGCGCCAGCTCGTTCCTTTCGACTCCGGCAGCGGCAGGGCTGCAGGCCGACAGAGGTTCGCAGCCGCGACTGTATCCCGGATACCTTCTAGCGGACAGGTTCAAAATCAACCGATTCATCGCCGCCGGTGGCATGGGCGAAGTGTACGAGGCCGAGGATCTCGAATTAGGGGAAAAGGTAGCGCTTAAGACCATCAGCAGCGATCTGCTGGCGCAGCCCGAAGCTCATTCGTTATTCAAACGGGAAGTGCATCTTGCGCGCAAGGTCACCCATCCGAACGTCTGCCGAGTTTTTGACCTGTTTCGGCACACCCCTGCTCAAGGCGAAGAAATTGTTTTCATCAGTATGGAACTACTGCGGGGAAAGACGCTGTCAGCTCGATTGGCCGAGATTGGCCGCTTCGGAATCAACGAAACTTTGGCCCTCGTCCGGCAAATCGCGGCGGGCCTGTCAGCGGCGCATGGAGCCGGCATAATTCATCGGGACCTGAAGCCAGGCAACATCCTGCTCATTCCCGATAACAAAAGCACAAATGGATTGCGCGTTGTCGTGACTGACTTTGGACTGGCAGTGCGATCTATTCAGGTAATTACGTCCACCGATTCGACTGTCACCAGTATCGCCGGTGAATGCGGCGGAACGCCCGCCTACATGGCCCCCGAGCAGATTCGAGGCTGTCCAGCAACGCCAGCATCTGACGTCTATTCACTGGGGCTAGTCACTTATGAGATGGTTACCGGGGAACGTCCATTTCAGGCGGCTACGCCTAGCGCGGTAATCTTGAAAAGGCTAAGTGAACCGCCGATTCCGCCGCGACATTTCGTTCCAGAACTCTCTTCGGTGTGGGAGAAAACGATTCTTCGCTGTTTGGAGACGGATCCCGCAAACCGCTTTCAGAACGTCCTGGATATTCCAGCGGAGCTTGCGCAAGGCATTGCTTCTTTAGATCTGAGATCCTCACAGTCGACAGAAACGCAAATACGCGTCCTTGAAGCTGCTGCCCCAAAGGAGTCTCGTGTCGGGAAGTCCACGGAGGTCCTCACCATAGTGCGACAGTTGGAATCCCTCGGTCTTCGTGAGTACCTGAAGGAGGAGCAGGAGGCCGTCATAGGCATCAATCCGGAAGATGTTCGCGACCAACGCTTCCAACTCGTTTTTTCCCTAGACAGTTTTGGCAGAGCAAAGGCCGCTGAAATTTGCTTACGCCTTGAAGCTCCTGATTTCGAACCACGCTCGCAAACCAAGAAGCTGCGTGTGCCCCCGCAAGGTGATTCTTTACCTCTCACATTCCTCATCACTCCACGTATTGCAGGTCCGTTGGTTGTGAATCTTGAATTGCTGCGCGATGAGGAAGTCGTGGTTTCCCGACCGATCCGAATGCGGGCTGTGGTCGAAGAGAGCACGATTTCCGAAGCCAGGAGCATCGTCACCGTGCCACTCACCATCGTGGTTCACACAGCCGATGCCAGCAGAAGCGCTTCGGTTCGGTTTTCGCAAACAGAATCAGTGAGAGCCGACAAGACCACATCGTCAGAGCCGGTCCGGGGCGATCTTGTAGAAATCCATCGCTCCGGATTAATTGCTTCAAGACTCCGGGTGGGGGGAGCAGTCGCGCTCACTTTACTTTTGCTGCTTGCCGGGAGTTTGTTCATGACCCACCAATCGAAAACGATCGATGCGACAAAGAATTTTCCGAAGATCTTACCACCTCCGAATCTGATTGCCCCTCAGCGGCAGTTTGCTGAGAAGCACGAGCAACGTCCTTTCACGGGCGGAAATGCGATAGGCGAAGGCTCCTCGATTAACATATTCGCACCGAGCACAGCGGATTCGGATCGCAAAGCTATTCAACAGACGCTCGCGCGATACCAAGATGCATTCGCTAGAAAAAACCTAAGGGAGATCGAAGCGGTATGGCCCACCATACCGCGAGACGAACGGGCGAAAATTGAAACATCATTTAGCCGCTTTGATCGCATCGAGTTGAACCTGTCAATCGAGGACGATGGGATCGAAGCGATAGGCAACGTGGCCTCGGTCAAGTGCCGTCGGATCGCCCGGTACTTTGCTCAAGGTAGCATGCAACTTCAGAACAATGACAATCTAAAGCTGCAATTTCAAAAGCGCCCCGCGGGGAACTGGATTATACAGTCCATAACCGTCGAATGAGAAACTCAGTCTACGGCTGGCCAGCTTCTGACTATAAACGGTGATCGGCCCTTGCGACGATCTGTACATCTAACGAAACGTTCTTCGCTTTCCGACGGACGCCAGGCATCTCTAAGAGAGAAGATTGGCAGTGATTGACGCAAAGTATATAATCCGCCAACGGTTCTTGCGCACCATCGAGGATCTGATTTCGTAATACGAGCTGAAGAAGTCGTGCGTTCTGCTGTAGAGGCGTGTAGCACGATCGCGGTTATGTCGTGGCGTTGAAGGGGATGCTGCTATGAGATTCTGTGTAACTCTTCTCGCACTGGTTGGTCTCACGTGTTCGACGGTCTGCATGGTGGACTCCGCCTCAGCCCAACAGACTGCAAATATAGAGCCAACTATTGCCTCCAGAGCCGCCCAATTATTAGCCGGACGTCGGGTAGCGCCGCCTCCACCACGCAAACGCGGTGCCGGGTTGCGTGAGCTCTATTTGGCAAACGTCCATAATGTCCCACTCGTAGTGAGTCAGGAAGGTACGGGTAGTTCGGTCGTGATCAAAGTGAGCCCGAATGGGCAAGCGCTGTTGGTCACGAATAACCACGTGGTCAAGCAGTCGTTCGAACGTAACGGGCACCCAGTGGTGCTATTGCTCTTCTATGATGCTGCTTTAAAGGATGAGTATTTCGACTCCCAGAAGTTTTTCGCGTGTTGGGCCTCGTCCCCGGATCAAAGCGCATGGTGTCAAGCGGTGCGGAAATCATCGCGTGTAGCAAATGTGTTGTCCACGGACCCTGCACGTGACCTCGCCCTAGTCGGAGTGGACAATGTCCCTGCTGGAGTGACTGCAATTCCGGTTGGAGACATCGCTAACTTGGGACCCGGTGACTCGGTTGCGATCATAGGCAATCCTGAAGACCTTCTATGGAGTCTGACGACAGGAATCATCAGTGCTGTGCGAAAGAACTTCCCCATCGGGACGGGTTCTGGAACTGTGATTCAGACGCAGGCTCCGGTAAATCCAGGGAATTCCGGCGGTCCTCTTATGGAACTCGATGGTAAGCTGGCCGGAGTGGTCTTTGCGACCGCTATTGGCGCGAGCGCAGACCTTCCCAGCGCTGAAGGAACAAGACAACTCGTGGTGCCTGCCCCCGGGCTCAATTACGCTATTGGAGTTGACCAAGTACTCGCTTTCACTGCTTCCGTTCGCCAGTAGCAGCAATTTGTGCGCACTTTAGCAGCGATGCGGGCTCACTTACAGAGGAAGCTACAAATAACGTCATCGACGATGCAGGTTGCCTCGCAAGAGCTTTAGTACGCTTGGCGATACCAAGGGAAGATGCCGTGGCAGCAAATTTTTCGACGCAGTTAGGGCGAATCCATTCGTGGACAAGGGTCCAGACAGAACGTCCCTTACCGGCTCATTCAACAAAATCGCAGCCCGAAAGGTTTTGTTCTTCCCGTGTATTTCCGATACTGCGCACAAATAGCTTCTGGATCGACCACTCTTGAGGCACCTTGACCGGGATCTCGGCGCCGCGGGTATTTGAGTTCATCCCTTCAAGCAACTGTTCGAGAGCGGAGGATGGTGTTCCTTGTGGCGCTCCGCGCGACCGGGCACCGCAGAATTCGAATCCAGTGAAATCGCCGATGGGTTCTCGTGTCGTCAGCAGAAAGTAGGTATCAACCCCGAAAGGGGCACTGATCGTGAAACCGGTATTAGTACCTGGATTCAGAATCGGGATTTCTGTGGGCCACGAGAAACCTTGTTCCGTTGCGACTACCTCGCTAGACGGAGGCTCCAGATTCGTCTTCTCCTCGTTACCGGCTGCGGTGGTAGGCGCGAGTAATTGGCTTCGGCCCCAGCTATCCACGACGAAAACGTAAACCCAGCGCCATTTTTGAACCCGCGAGAAAGAGGGTGCTACATCAGCGGGTTTAGCCCGCAACGTTAGGCCGTATCGCTCTCCCTCCCGCACCGTATCGCCATCAGTTTTGTACTCTGCACATTTTGGGCCACAATCTCGTTTTAGTTCGAGATGGTATGGAAAATCTCCAGAATCGGGCGGCGATTTTAACGTAAGCCATCTGTATACTCGGGCCAATCGCTGCGCGCGGAGCACTAACTGGGCGGACGTTGCTTTGAGGCTTTCGGAGCTCTCATCATTGAGCGGTATCCAATCGGAGCGGGGCGGTAGCGGCAACTTCGGCATTCCTTCACTAACGCTGTTCGGATGAACCCAAGCATATTCAAGTCGACCCGCATTCAATCGGCCCACTAGGAGATAGTTGGCTTTACCTAATGAATGCGTCACTTGAAGGCCCTCTCCAAGGGAGAGCATTTTGTCAAGCTCTGGACTGGCAGGAAGAGACAAGAAAAATTGCTCGCGATGTTGCGGGCGGGACGACGCCGTAAACTTCTCAGTGGTGCACGAGACAGAGGGCCGGTAAAGTTGCCACCGATTTTCACTCCAATAGATCTCGTGGGGGGCGCATACATCCGGGTTAGTCGGATCATAGACCCAGGTTAGGCCGTCGACTTCAGCTGCCCTCCGTTGTTCCACTGCCTCGCGCCGGATCGCCTCGCTCGAAGGAGGGTCAAGCGGCAGCCAGACTGTAAGAACGCTGCCGGCTGTTTCCGCCCATTTCACTACTTCGAAGAGGTCTCCAACGTGAACATCTGTCACGTTGCCGTGAACCACTCTCGCCACAGATTGAGCGGCAGAACTGTCCACAACCTCCAGCCGTATTTCAGGTGCATTCGTCTGACCACCAACTCGTGTCAATTCCGAGCCAGGCGCCAATCCAATAGAGAGGCCGCCCTCAAGAGATACAACACCCCGTTGAATGTCCGGCGAAAGAGCAGGAACCGTGAACTCACGAGCCGCCTGCTCCGATCGGATACTGAACAGCGAATTCGCGCCACGGTCTTTGCCCGCCCAATTCGGAATTTGTGCATCTTCGATTCCATATCCCAAGCTCTCGTAAGGGTCGTCTGTAGCCACTTGCGCTTCGACGATTTTGAAAATTTCGCTTACGGGAGTATTCACGGGCACGATACTAAGAACGCGCAAAAGTGCACCGGTAAAGAGACCGTGAACGGGTTCAGTTTCGGTTTCGAGAGCCTGTTCATTTGCTTGCGCAGCGGAAACGATGAGGGCTCCTCGATTTTCGGGAAATGGGCCTCGAAAGGCGTCCTTCGCATCGCGATCGTCGATCGCCGGAAGATAACGCCCACGCGCCGGTACGATAAACCCCCGAGCGATAGCACCGCTATGGCAACTATCGAAAATCGCGGTGACGGTCAAATGCTTGTCAAGCATTTGATTAAAAAGCCGCGCAAGCGCCTTATCGCGAATGTCGTGGACTCCCCTATTTGCGTCGACAGGCACGATGGTCTGGTCCATTTTGTCGCGCTCATACGAGAAGGAATTCCGAACTTGCGAACCATGGCCAGCGTAATACAAAAACACAACGTCGCCAGGTTCCGCCTCTTGAATCAGATATCGCTGAATGCCATCCAGAATGGCTTGCCGCGTGGCTTGGTCATCAATCAGTAAGTGGACGTTCTCTGGCTTGAAGCCAAACCGTATTTCGATAACCGCCTGCATTCCCTTAACATCGTTGACGGCTCCATCTAGATCATGCCAGTCACTGCAGTGTTTACGCGCCGAAGGGAGCGAAGTGAGATCTCGGGATCCCACTTCGCATGGGCTATATTTATTGATTCCTATCAGAAGTGCTCGTCGAGTTGCTGCTGCCGATGAAGGCAACCCTATTCCAGTAATCAGCAAAACAGCAAGACACCATGATCCAATTTGGTATTGATTGATGTTGGGAGAACAGTTCCGTTTCGACACCATAATAGTGTCAACCTCTCGGAATCATCGGTAGGACCTTTGCGACACCAAACATCAGGCATTTCCACATACTGTGCGAATAAACATCGAAGTTGTTGCGGTGTCGCTAGCCGTGTTGAGCATTTTTCGAGCGGCGAATGCCATCAGTCACTGTTGAAGTTGGACCTCCTCTGCTGAGCTATGGATTCAGGTTCCAAGTAAAGCTGCCTTCACAGTCGAACGAAGCCGGTCCCCAGAAATTATAAGTTCCGTTGTCAAAGTCAGCTCGACCGTACACAGTCGTAGGTCCGTTGCCCGTCCGCATCCAAACGACCCCGGCCGGCCCGACCATGCCCACGTAATTCCCGTCGACGAAAAGCTTTGTATACAGCAGGGTATGGTTGGCGACGTTCACGGTGCAGGCATACGGCCCAGGACCACGCCCCCGCGGCGCTGTCTTACCCGCCATGCTCAAGGAGTTCACGGCTTCAGATTTTTTGATGTTGGAGTCTGAAGACCCTGAACCCTCCTTTGCTTTTGCGGACGCCTGCTTGTGCTGTGCATTTTGTGCTTTCGCTTCCGCAGTTGCCGGAACGGAATGGAGCGCCAACGCCAGAACTAATGGTATGACGGATAAAGCAAATGCGAGGCACCTCGAAGAATTCTTGTTTTTCATGGTATTTAGCCTCCAACTTTGCCGAGAAACAGTAGCAGAAAGTAGCTGTATGTCAACTTTAAAAATTCACTATTTATGAAAGGCCGTCGGATTGACAGTCCTCTGGCTTCGACGACCTCAGGTCGTGCTGTATCATCGCCACACCGGACAGGCGATGTATGCAGCCGTTTGCAACTGTCGCAAAAAAAAACAGTCTTGACAGCTCTTGGAACGAGAGTACATTTAAAAGCCGAAAAAACGGCGAATCTCTAGGAGGGATCAAAATGGAAAAACGATTCCTAGGCTTGGCGATCTCAGTCTTAGCAATTTGCTATTCGATACCAGGCAGCGCCACGAGTATTACGATTGCAGGCAACTCAAGCCATGGTACCGGAGACGGCAGTGGCACATGGAACGTTACGTCCGACTTAGGTACGACAACGCAGCTGACCTATGACGGCGGGTCGTCCGCAGGCATCGACCTCGGTAACGGAATTTCTCTCCAGCTTGTTTGTAACGCTGCCAACAGCGGCGGTTCTTGCGCCCTGGGTAACGGTAACCCGATTGATTACCTGTTTCAGGTTCCGGTATCGCAGCTTAGCAATGGGACTATTACATTCAACAATTTCATCTCTCCGACTGCTTTACCGCTTACGGTGCAATCGCTCTACTGTGACGAGAGTGAAGGCAATGGACCCGGGGCTCTCTGTAGTATGCTGCCGAATAACGGGGCTGGAATTACCATCGACGGCACGCTCAACGGCACGACGTTGATGCTGTCGGTGGGTGGTGATCTCACAAACGTTACAGATGTTACGTTCCAGTTACCGGATTCGAATCTGAGCCCAACACTTTCTGGACCAACCATTGCGGGAGTTACCACGGTTCCCGAAGGATTTCCCGAACCAGCGTCCGTCCTCGTGGTCGGTTCCGGGTTGCTGGTCCTTATTTCTCGCCGGTTCAAGAGAACAACATAAGCAGTGCAAAACTCCTAATTCCCAACCGTTGCTTCGAAAATCCGCAGCGGTTGCGATTTTTGTTTTTACATCTTCATTGACGCAAGATCTGCAACAGAATAGGATTCCCCCGTTGTGACGCAGGATCCCACCGACGGCACCTCTAGATTCATTCCGAGAACTTCTATATCAAAATTGTTTCGGATTGCAGCATTGCTTGGGCCCAGCACTGTGCTGTTGCTTGCGGCATCAGCTTTCGCCCAAACGCAAGCACAGCGTGGAGTTGAGAAGGCTTCTCCGCAGATTTCTGCCCCCCAAGGTCGCCGGTTTGTCATGGTGATCGGCATTGATCAGTACAAAGGTTGGCCCCAGCTCACTAACGCTGCGAACGACGCGACTGGATTTGCCCGTGAACTGAAGGACAAGCTTGGCTTTATCGAGCCAGCGGCGCCTTTGCTGAATCAGGACGCGACAAAGCAGGCAATTCAGCACTTGATCGAGGATGTCCTCTACCGGACATTAAAAGGCGATGACGAACTGATCTTGTTTTTCGCGGGCCATGGCACAACTCGCACAGACACCGTCGGCGGCACGGAAGTGGAAACCGGCTTTCTGGTTCCTGTCGAAGCGCGTGGTCCCGGCCGGGAGGAGGAGTACAGCGACTACATACAGGTGGATCAATTCCTCGAATCCATCGGACGCTTACCTGCGCGCCATGTATTGGTAATTCTTGACGCCTGTGACAGCGGTTTTGCCCTCGGTCGCGCGATGGAAAGCATGCGTGGAGACGTACGCTATCGCGAAGACGTCGCCGGTCGTGTCAGCCGCAAAGTTATCACATCGGCACGCCGCAACCAGTCGGCTGCAGATGCCGGCCCCATTCCAGATCACTCTCTTTTCACCGGGGTTCTAATTGACGGGCTTAATTCGGGCGCAGCCGACCTTGATGGAGACGGAGTTGTGACTTCCTCGGAATTGGGGCTCTATTTGCAACAGACTGTGGGACGATATTCAGAATCTGCCCAAACTCCCGATTTTGGATCTTTTTATCTCGATGATCGAGGGGAACTGATTCTGCCGATCGGTAGTGGGAACTCGATGTTCCCACGCAAGTCGGAGCCATCTCGACACGCGGTTGCTTTGCTGGGTTTCGAGAACCTCTCCGGACGGCAGGAACAGGCCTGGCTTTCGACCGCGCTATCCGAAATGTTAACCACTGAACTGGGTGCCGGAGACAAGCTGCGAACCATATCCGGCGAAAATGTCGCACGTATGAAGCGCGACCTTTCTCTTTCTGATGCCGAGACGCTCTCGCAAGACACGTTGGGAAGGGTATACCGCGTTCTCGGGAGCGACTTGGTGGTCCTTGGTTCCTACCTCGATGTTGCTGGCCAGCTTCGCGTCGATATTCGAGTTCAGGACGCTACTAGCGGAGACACTATCGCCACCATCACGAGTTCTGGAACAGAAAATGGAATCTTCGAACTAGTAACGCGATTGGGCGCCGAACTTCGCAACAAGTGTGGTAGTGGGGAGATTAGTGAATCCGAAGCTAACATTCTCACGACAGCTCATCCTTCGCAAACCGATGCGCTTCGCTACTATGCGGAAGGGCTCAGGCGGCTGCGTAATTTTGATGCCCGCGGGGCACGCGAATCCCTGCAGCAGGCGGTGACCGCCGACCCGAAATATGCTCCGGCGCATGCGGCGCTCGCCGAAGTATGGAGCCGTCTTGGTTACGACGACCGCGCTAAAGGAGAAGCGAAGCTAGCCTATGAGTCTTCGAAGAGCCTCCCGCGGAAGGACGCTCTTCTGATCGAAGCACGCTTTCAGGAAAGCAGCGGGGACTGGACCCGAGCGATTGAAATCTATAACTCCCTCTGGACGTACTTCGATGATCTTGAGTACGGCCTTTACTTGGCTGACGCCGAAGTATCAGCCGGAGAGGCCACGAATGCGATGTCAACAATTCGCGCTCTCCACAACCTTCCTCCTCCCATGAGAGACGACCCACGCATCGATTTGGCAGAAGCCGGTGCAGCCGAAGCGCTCTCCGACTTCAAACGCGAGATCGAAACAGCTTCGCAATCGATTGAACGAGCAAGGCGCGGTGGGCAACGTGCGCTCGAGGCTCAGGCATTCTGGATGCAGTGCAATGCCTACCGTTCGTTAACCGATTTTCAAAATGCCTATGATGCGGCGGAACACGCGCGTGACACGTTCGCTTCTATTCAAGACAAGCTGGGAGTCGCCAGAAGCCTCACCTGCCTTGGCAATGTGGCTACCGATAAAGGAGATTATGAGACTGCTCGCCAGATGCATGAAAAGGCACTTGGTCTCACAACGGAACTCGGTGCGCAGGCGGACATCACCGGTGCGTTGATCAATCTGGGGAAAGTGATGCTGTTGCAGAATGATAGTCGGGAAGCCACCGACGATTTCCAGAGAGCGCTGTCATCTGCTCTTGAGATAGCCGATAAACAAGACGGCCTTATCGCTGAAAACAACCTTGGCGACCTATTCGTGCAGCAGGGGGATTTCGACTCCGCAAATGAGATGTACTCGCGTTCGCTCTCGACTGCCGAAGAACTGGGGGACGCAGCAAACCAGATAATCGCGATGGTCAACCTCAGCGAGAGTTCCTACCTTCGAGGAGATTTGTCGCAAGCGAAATCGAAAATAGACGCAGCTGTTAAGAAAACCGTAGACCTAGGAACGAAGACGTTCGAGGCGATCGCGCTCGCGATACAGGGGGACATTCTCTCAGCCCAGGGAGACGTCGCTGGATCTGAAAAAAATTATCGCGACAGCCTGACACTTTGTGAACAGGTCCAGGAGAAAAGTTGCGCCGCAAATGCTCTCCTTTCACTTGCGAGCTGGAATATCGATAACTCCCATGCTTCCGAGGCGGAAGGTCTAGCCCGTCGTGCGCTACAGGAGTTCGATGTGGAAAAGGATATCAATCAGCAGGCTTCTGCACACGACATGCTCGCGCAGGCGCTGATGGCTGAAGATAAGCTTTCTGAAGCTGAGATTGAGATTGACCGGGCTCGTGGGCTTGAAGCGCGGGATCAGGGTACGATTCTCTCTCGCGCCATCACCTCAGGCCGTATTCTAGCGCGACAGGGTAAGTACGAGGATGCAGAGCAAGAGTTGCAAGGTGCCATCGATCGAGGCAAGCAGATGAATATGCAGGGCTGGCGTATGCAGGCGTTGCTTGCCCTCGGAGAGGTACAACTCCAAGCTGGGAACCTGAGCAAAGGCCTCCAGTTACTTGCCGATCTTCATCGCGAGGCTTCTGCGCTTGGGTACATGGCAATTGCGAAAAGGGCAGGTCTCTTGGCCAGTTCGAACGTTCCACGGAAAGCTACTGCGGAGGCTAAGGAGTGACGGCATTGCAATCGTCACCGTCGGTAGGATTGAGCGGGTGCGGAAATAACAAATGTAGACGAAATTGAGACGGTGAAAGCATCCAAATTCAACTGAGTTCAATAGCTTTCAACGAGGCGGCCCGCAACACATTAAATATAAATCAATTGCGAACCTCAAAATTACGTAAATTTCAATAACGCTTGGAATCTGGTTCGGGACCAGGTGCTCTGCCCAGAAATCCTGTTGAAAGCCCTTTAGATTCAATATCAGCTGCGTCCGCGGGTATTGAACCTTGTTGAACTTGAGTGCTTTCACCGTCTCAAAATCGTCTACAGTCACGCTGTGACGCGATGGCGGTTCCTCCGATGTCGCTGAAAATAAGAATGGTGCTGTCATGCTCGATCAGCCAACCACCTGGTCTTGCACCAGGTGGTCTACCACAGCGGCTAATCAGTTGGTTCGAGTCGTCACACCTTGATGGAAGATTGACGCTTCAACGACTTCTGACTCCCGATTTGATTGCTCACTACGTAATCCATGCGAAAACAACGGCGCGAAAACTTTTTCACACAACACCGCAAAATTTAGCACTTTCCGTGCTTCACTTGAGGCGAGCGGTTTCTCTGGCTATTGCGCTGGTACTCTGCTATTTTTTCTAAGTCTTACATTGTCGCCACCCGCCACACACTGTCGCAACGGGAAGCTGCGAAGAGATGCCTGCTACTGATGACTGCCTGCTTTGAATTTAACAAACTGATGGTCGTTATCGTTGCCGGCTTCTTCATGACGTCCTGCGGTAGTCCAAGTGGATCGTCTGATCCAAGCAGGAATCATGGCACGACTTCGCCGCCGATTTCCGTAAGCGTTGCACCGCCGAACGGAAGCCTACAGACCTCAAACACACAGAATTTCACCGCGACGGTACAGAATGATTCACAGGACAAAGGCGTGACTTGGTCATTGTCGGGAGCAGGTTGCAGCGGGACTAGCTGCGGCACATTATCGGCGGCGTCGAGCGATTCCGGGGTGCCGATTACTTACACCGCGCCAATTGCTGTACCGAATCCAGCGACCGTATCGCTGACTGCGGCGTCCGCGACAGATAACACGAAGACAGGTACTGCTACCGTGACCATTACGGCGGCTCCGCCGCCAATCTCTGTAAGTATTGCACCGCCAAGCGCCAGCGTGCAGAGTGGAAACACACAGGCCTTTGCCGCGACGGTACAGAATGATTCACAGGACAAAGGCGTGACTTGGTCATTGTCGGGAGCAGGTTGCAGCGGGACTAGCTGCGGCACATTATCAGCGGCGTCGAGCGCTTCGGGAATGCCGATTACTTACACCGCGCCAATTGCTGTACCGAATCCAGCGAGTGTATCGCTGACTGCTACCTCGGTTGCAGATAACACCAAGTCGGCCGTCGCCGCGATCACGGTTACCGCTGCCTCCACCGGCAGTGTCAGCCTCTCTCCCAAACGAGGCGGCTTGGTGGTTTCGCAGTCGTTAACTTTCGCAGCGACCGTGACCAACGACGTAGGTAATGCGGGCGTGACGTGGTCGTCCACGTCTGGAGCCTTCAGCAACCAGACAACCACTTCCGCCACTTTCACAGCTCCCTCCTCAGCAGGATTAGTGTCGATTACTGCTACGAGCAAAGCGGATCCGACAAAAAGCGTCTCCGCGACAATTGGTGTGACTGATCTTGCGGGCGTCCGTACCTATCACAATGACCTTTCCCGTGACGGGGTAAATTCTCACGAATATGCGCTGACCACCGCTAACGTCGCTTCCTCAACTTTCGGCAAACTTTTTTCGTGCATCGCTGACGGTGCCATCTACGCGCAACCATTGTGGGTGCCGAACGTGGCCATCGCCGGAGGCACACACAATGTCATCGTCGTCGTTACTATGCGCGATTCGGTATATGTGTTCGACGCCGACACAAGTCCGTGCGTTACGTACTGGCAGCAGACGCTTATCCCTTCCGGAGAAACCTACGGGAATTACTCTGATCTTGGTTCGGAGGACATTTATCCCAATATCGGGATTTTGGGTACCCCAGTCATCGATTCCTCTTCCAACACCATCTACCTTGTCACTAAGACGAAGACTACCGGCACAACTTACTTCCAAAGGTTACACGCTCTCGACTTGGCAACTGGTGCGGAGAAAAGTAACAGCCCTGTGGCAATCACTGGCAGCGCAGTCTTCGTTGCAGGCGACTGCGAAGGCGGCACAACCGTCGCATTTAATCCCAAGACGCAGAATCAACGCCCCGGCCTGGCCCTGGTGAATGGCGTCGTCTATGTTACCTGGGCATCGCACGGGGACGTTAACCCGTTCCATGGCTGGGTTGTGGGCTATCGAACATCGGACTTGAGCATCAGCGGCATCTTCAATACTTCGCCGACCTCGACGGGTGTGGGTTACTGTCGTGGAGGGATCTGGATGTCGGGTGGGGCCCCGGCTGCTGATTCCAATAACAACCTTTACGTTATGACCGGCAATGGCGTCTTTGACGGAGTGGCCGATTTCGGAGACAGCTTCCTGAAGCTGAATACCTCATCCGGGCTTTCGCTTAGCGACTGGTTCACTCCCTTCAATGAGTCATCGCTGGACCAGGCGGACCAAGATGTGGGTGCGAGCGGAACCGCCCTACTGATCGATCAGCCGACAGGGCCTGTAACCCACCTGCTCGTGGGCGGAAGCAAGAACTCGGTTATTTACGTTCTCAACCGCGACAACATGAGCCACTTCAATACAACGACGGACATGGTCGTGCAGGAATTCGCGGTCAATGGCCATTCTTTTTCCACGCCGGGTTTCTGGAACAATCGCTTGTACTACTTTGGGGTCCAGTTTGGAGGCACACAGGTCGGCCAGAGCTTTACCTTCGATCCGTCCTCAGGGATGTTCACGACCACGGCGTCGTCGCAAACGCCCTCGGGTTTCGGCTTTCCTGGTGCCACCCCCTCGATTTCTGCCACGCCAGAGGGAGCAAACGGCATTGTGTGGGCTATTGACGCGAAAAATTACGGTACGAGCAATAGTGGCAGCCACACTGCCGCACCCGCCGTCTTGCACGCCTACGACGCCCTTAATTTAGCCAACGAATTATGGAACAGTTCACAAGCTGCCGGCGGTCGCGATACCCCTGGCAACGCTGTGAAGTTCACCGTCCCAACCGTTGCGAACGGCAAAGTTTATATTGGGACACGCGGGGACGACGACACTCAAACGAATGGCACGAGGTTTGGCGAGCTTGATGTTTATGGCTTACTGCCGAACTGAGTGGAGCGTCCACTTGTCCGATCACCGAGGGCTTGAAAGCCGACCGCGCTGGTCCGTCTTCGCTCGCTTCGCGAACAACCTGCCCCTTAGTCGCAATTACCTTCACATCGGCAGAGTCAGTCCAGGTGGATGGCACGTTGAACTCGAGTTGCGCGCGAAGCCGTGTGCGCCCGGCAATGCCAGTGCGGTTAGGTTTGTCATGACTTCCGCTATCAGCAAATCTGCGCTTGTGGGTTTTGCAATGTACTCATCAACTCCCGCTGCATCCCTTCGGTGGCAGTTGCCAGGGCAGGATAGTCAGTCAGAATGACGATGACACAATTCGGGTAGAGCTGCCGCATTGCTCTGATGACATTGAAGCCGTCCGCTTCACGTTCCAGATTCAGATCGCAGAGGAGCAGATCAAATCCCTGCTTGGCCATTTCATCGAGCGCCTGTGAGACAGAGCTGGCAACGGTCACCCTAAACCCATAACGCCGAAATAGGGCGGACAGGGATTCACGGATGCCATGCTCATCATCAACCAAGAGAAGTCTCGAAGCTGGTGGTTTCCGGTGATTTCTCTCCACGGGTTCTTAGCGAATTCCGCTGTCTGTGAATCCATTACCTTTAAGACGGTACTATTCTAGCTGCTCCAGTCGCTCGGAGGCGGCTCGACTCCCCACACATTCCCTGGCTCATCGAGCGACAGTCCAAGAAGCCAAAACCGATCGTAATCACCAAAACCAATGCAGTTGACGACTCGCGCTGTGACGTTTCTGTTCGCGGGCAAGCCCTCGAACGTCACCGGAGTTCCAACTACCAGCGGCTTACCGCAACGCACAGCACAACCATGGGGATTTACGAGAATAACCAGAACCTGCTCAGAAAATGGATAGCGCAAATCAAGGCTTGTTAGAATGACTCGAATTTCACAGGCGACCCTTGTGCCACGTCGAACATCGGATAGGCCCGAAGCGACGGGATCTACATCTGCCGTAGGTTTGACCTCACGCATGATGCATGTTCGGCGTATAAACTGTACAGAAGACCTCCGGATCAATAGGCTTCAGTAGCCTTTTGGTCGTACATGTTCTTATCAGCCCGATCAAGCACCTGATACATTGTTTCGCCATTGTGCCACTCTGATAACCCAATACTGACCTGCACTTCAAAATTTTCGAGATGGCCCGCCTGGTTCCATTCACTGAGCTTTTGATGAATTCGAGTTACAACCTTTTCCGCCCCGGTTGAGTTGGTGTCCGCCAAGACGATGAGGAACTCATCACCCCCGTAGCGCACTACTGCATCTGAGGCGCGTATCGATGTTTTCAGCACCCACGCAATTTCCGTCAACACGAAGTCGCCCGTCAGATGGCCGAAACGGGTATTAATTGCTTTGAACTTGTCGGCGTCAACCATCATAAAAACCAACTCCGAATGCCGCCTAGTGGCTTGCGCAATGAATCTACTTGCGATTTGATCCAGAGCTTGCCGATTGTATATCTCCGTCAACGGGTCGGTGAATGACTGTTGCTCAATGACTTGGTTTTGAAGTGTGGTTGAGATTAGTTGTTGGCGTAGTCTACGAACTTCAAAACGTTTACTCACTAGGTAGGTATTCAATAGCGCGAGTAAGACAAACAGCCCAATGGCAAGAGGACGCGATACCGTAAGCTCGAAATGAATGCCATCTTTCTGTAAGAAAGCTGCATGAAACAGGATGGCAAGTAGGGTTGCGCTGACCAGGATGCATGTAATGGAAATAATGGTCCACAGCTCCCAATCGCGTTTCTCCAGCTTCGAGAGTTGATTTGTGACACGGTTGAGGTTGCTCTTGCTGTGCGTCAACATCATGATTAATGTGAATCAATGGGCGGAAAAATTAAATCGAGCAAATCGCACGCTGCCTTGCTTCCGACAGTGGAATGTCCGAGGAGCACAAGCATTGCCTGCTCCGGCGTTAACCTTGTGAGCCTCGGTTTTACATACTGAGGCAGCGCGTCCTTTCTGAGAATTGCCTCATGATCGCTTGCATTAGCGTCACGGATTTTCAACGGGACTCCAGGTTTCTCCCGTGCTTGTCATTCTTCGAACGTCAAATTGTGCCAGTGTTTTTTACTGCACTGTTTACTACTTTGATTTTGTTACGAAAGTGGAACAGTTCCCACCAGAGAACAGTCGCAAAATGGTCACCCTTACTACGCACTCCAGCAAAAAAGTAATCCCGGGCGTCAGCTCCTAGCTTGCGTATTAAGCAGTGCGATTTTTTGGTTTTGGGACGCTTAGTCGCAGGCTTGAACAGCGTTACTTTTTTCCATTGCTGCCATTCTTCATCACATTCTCTATGAGGCGGATCAACTCTCGTGAACCTTCCTGAAAGGATTTATCTGACTTTTCGAAAAAAGCAGCGGCACCGGATCGCTTGAGTCTGTCTGCGTTGCCTTTCGAAAGCCCGGTCAGTACGACTACAGGAACATCATTGAAAAACTTATCCGCCCTGATTGCCGCCAATAGATCGAGGCCAGTCATTTTTGGAAGAAGCATATCGAGGAGGATCAAGTCAGGACGACATTCCCGAGCGGAACGCAGGCCATCTTCTCCGTCCATTGCTGTTGTGACGCTGTATCCAGCTCTGGTCAAATCTTTTTCGATAGTGGTTCGGATCATTCTGCTGTCTTCTACGACTAGTATCGTCTTCATTAAAAATATTTAGCTCCTCTAAATTGATGCTGGAGTTTTCTTATCGCTATTCAGTTGCCACTGGACTCCAGAGCAAGCCGAGACTACCCTTATACCGCAGCGGATATCACCAGGGTATCTCGCATCTTCACCACTTCTATATTCGTCGAAACCTAATTGTGTTTAGCACACTTTGGCGGTTGACTGCGTCATCACCGCTACGCGATGTATTGCGTTTTTGGTTGTTGAGCTACAACGCGAGCCACGCGACGATCATGACGCGCGTAGTAGGATCCCAAAGTAGCAAGTGACCTTGTTGATTGCCATTTTCCAAACTCCTATTTGAAATGGTCGAATGATTTCATAGCCTGGTGAGAACAAACAATGCGGGGAAGCCTTCACAAGCGACGCGATTGTGAGCTTGCATTCCTAAGCTGTCAATGGGAGAGAAGTGGGGGCAGTCTGGCTCTGATGGAGAATTATCTGGCGTTCTGGCTTCTTCATTTCTGACTCTTCGCTTTAGGGATTTATGCGTGGCGCAGACCTTGAGAGAGAGTGTTCTATTAACGGCTTAAGGCACGCGGCGCGCCGCTCTGTGAGGTTTTCTGTCTATCTGAGACTACCTGGATAGGGACAGCTGAGAGCACGAAGCGCAAATTGGGGGAGATCCGTTCCAGCCCTGGCGCTTCTTTGAGTTCTTTGATTCCTTGGACATTTCCACCTGAAGGAGACACCAATGCCTCTCACCAATCCTCTGAAAACCGCTTATATTGACGCCTCGGCTGAACACTGCCACCCTGCATCCCGCTTTAGATCAGTCTTTGCTGGGCCGAACGCCCCATTCCCGTGTGGATCCAACGTGCCCTCATGCCGCCCCACGATCGTCCTTTAAGGATTCCCGTTCGGCGTCAGCGAGCAGGGCCCATGCCACTCTCGCATCTTTGGCATGCACCCAGAGAATCAGCTCCCCGGGGAGGCCAAGTACCATGCTGCTTAGCTCGCACGCTATGCCGTTGGCGCGGAGAAACCCACACGCAATCTCAGCGTCGTCCAGTCGGTCGTGGCGTTCCAGTTCCACACGATTTTCCGGATCCACATAACGCAGCGCCGGATCATCATCCGCAAAAGGCGTCTGCGATGAATCTGGCACATCTTCGAGACTGGCGCCGCACTTTGAGCAAAGCTTCGCATCGGCAAGGTTGCGGGTACCACACGAGGGACACACCCTTCCGGGGTTGGCTCGGCCCGTCATCTCCGGCACCAAGATGCCATTGCGAGACTGGTTGGAACTTTCGTCATCGAAACCATCCATCTATAGCTGCATGCCGACCTTTACGTTGAGTGCGAGTCAGCGATTTTCAAGTAGTATCTGAGAAACGGCGTGCTGCGAATATGCGCAGTCTGCTTGAGCCCGTGAAATGATAACCAACGTGCTGCAAAACGGATGCCCCAGCGTCAACTTTCAGCGCCGGGGCATCGCGCTACGCTTGCCTGTAGCGTTGCCATCCTAGATTGGCATATTGGCGATTTCAATTCCCGTGAAGTTTGAACGCGATGTACATCGTTTGACTTATTCAGACCAGGGTGTTCATCGCGCAAGAGCGTTTCTCGCCTTCTAAACCAACCAACAACAACTACCGCAACAGTTGTAAGGAGAGCGCTTACTCATAGCGCACCAGTACCTAGCACCCGTTTCCGAATCGATATTCCTCCTTCTGAGGAATTGTGCGGACTGTGCCATGACTCTAGCATCGACGTGTAGCGAATTTAGAGGAGAGCATTCGCAGCTTCTATTCATTCGCGAATGGCCCGAAGTCGGGGTCACAAGTGAGAACCGGGTAAATATCTAGGAGATGAACTCATGGCAACCGCAACAATGGTTAAGACGGATGAAGAGATCCAGCAAGATGTTCTCGAGGAACTGAAATGGGATGCACAAATTCAGCCCAACGAAATTGGCGTGTCGGTGAAGGACGGAGTGGTGATGCTAACGGGCTGGGTCGATTCCTATTTGAAGAAGTGGACCGCGGAAGACGTGGCACACCGGGTCAGCGGGGTGAAGGCCGTAGCGAACGATATTGACGTGAAATTGGCGAACGAACGCACTGACCCTGATATTGCGGCGGCTGCCATTCACGCTATTGAGTGGGACGCATTCGTGCCGGCTGAGAAAGTCCAGGTGACCGTCTCCAAGGGATGGATCACGTTGCGAGGTGAAGTGGAGTGGCAGTACCAAAGAGAAGATGCCGAACGCGTGGTCCGGCGCCTGGCGGGCGTTAAAGGAGTGACAAATCTAATAACGGTAAAACCACGCACCACCGCGCCGGAGCTGAAGAGAAAAATCGAAGACGCCCTGGTTCGGAACGCGCAGGTTGATGCGAACAAGATCAAGGTTGAGGTGCAAGGCAGCAAAGCGATTTTGAAGGGCACGGTCCGCGCGTGGGCCGAGCGCGAGGAAGCGGAGCGTGTGGCTTGGTCAGCACCTGGAATCACAAGCGTGGACAACCGGATTACGCTCGAAGTTTAGAAGGATGGAAAGCTCCGATCCGCTCGTGTTTCCAAACGGTGAACTCTTACAGAGGTCATATGGAGAAGGTATTGACGTTGTCAGTTCCCTGGATTGTGCTGGCAGTTGCGAGTTGCTCCTGGGCAGATACACCGCGAGAGAAAGCCCGCGAGAAAAAGCCGAAGACCGTTTGCAGCGGTCGCCGATGTTCTGCGGGAGATGGTGAATGCGCCCGATAAGGGAATACCGGAGGAAGTGATCAAAAATGCCAATTAGTCACGTGAGCAAGCCTGACATTGGCAGTGACGGGATGAAAACTTCGTTGTAACGCACCCAGGACTCAGGAAAAAAGAGCGACTTGTCAGTCGGATGCCGATGAGATGGAACGTTTTCCCACATGGACTTTCTTTACTGCTGTGGTGCTGTTGACACTGACGCCCCGGCCTGCGGCTCAAAATGCAAATCAACAGAATTCGCCGCCGGACAATCCACCCTCGCGAGTCGCGCGTATCAGCTACCTGAGCGGCAAAGTCTCCTTTCTGCGTGCCGGTTTAAATCAGTGGAGTCAGGCCGCGCTGAATTTTCCAGCCACAACTGGTGATCGTATTTACACTGACGTCGAATCCAGAGCGGAGCTGGAAGTTGGACCGTACACCGTGCGGTTGGCGGGATCGACTGATCTGACCATCACGAGTTTGACCGACCAGATGTTTCAACTCGGGATACAGCAGGGCACCATCCGAATGAGCGTTTACGAGTTGCGGCCTAACCAGACGATCGAAGTCGATACTCCCAATGGAGCTCTCACCGTCGGCGACCGCGGGAAATACCGCATTCAAACCGATGCAAACGGTGATCATACATTTGTTGTTGTGGACAGCGGAACACTCACGATAACCGATGGTAGTTTTTCCCAGCAGATCGACGCGGGTCAAGCTGTGCGACTGACGGGCGAGAACCCGGTGCAGGTGGAATCGATTCCTATGCCGTTGCGCGACGCGTTTGACGCATGGAGCGACAATCGCGATCTCCAGCGGACCCAAGCGGAGTCGGCAAATTACGTGAGCTCTTCCACTCCAGGCTATTCCGACCTCGATGAATACGGCCATTGGCAACAGGCTGAGGACTATGGCCCGGTCTGGTATCCGGTAGTGCCGGCAGGATGGATTCCCTACCGCTTTGGACATTGGGTTTGGATCGATCCCTGGGGCTGGACCTGGATGGAAGATGAGCCGTGGGGGTTCTGTCCATTCCATTTCGGAAGATGGGTTCTTATTGCTGGAGTATGGGGATGGCTGCCTGGGCCGATCGTACCGTTTCCGGTTTATGCGCCCGCCTTCGTCGGATTTCTGGGAGGACCAGGATTTTCAATCGGCATTGGAGTCGACCTCGTGGGCTGGTTTCCGCTCGGTCCAAGAGACCCCTTTTTCCCCTGGTATCACTACGGCGGTGATTATCTTCGGCTGGTCAACGTGACGAACGTGCGCAACGTCACCAACATCATAAACATCATCAACGTGCGGGACATCAATGAGGTTCACTACGCCTACCAGAAAATTGCGGCCACCGCAGTCCCAAAGAACGTCTTCAGCAGTGGGCAGCCGGTCGCGCACAACACGGTCCATTTGAATCCATCACAACTTGCCAAAGCACAGATCGTTCCACATCCAGCGGTGAATCCTACGCGCGCCGCTGCATTGCCGGGAAAACCGGTCCCGGTTCCTCCAACGCGCCAGCAAGCTCTTCGGACTGCAAACAGAGCAGGCGCAGGTGCGGTTAAGCCAGGTGCCGCAAACGGGCGAGTGGAAAGGAATGCTCCTCCGCCGGAGAGCACCAGACCCTTAGCTGCCGAAAGGATGCCGGGAGGAACGCGAGCGCCGGCACTACATCCGCTCGTGACCCGACGCGCGCCCCCCTTGCCCCCGGTGCCTTTTGCCGAGAGAGCGCCAGCAATGCGGGCACATCCTGGACGCCCGCTCGAACCGCTGCAAGTTGAAGAACTTCGTGCCGGCAGGCCGGTTGGTCCGATGCGCGACATGGAATTCCCGCCACACCCGATTGCAATTGCTCCCGTGCGGCCTGTCAGGCCGGCGCCTCACGCCCGGCCGCCGCGCTGAAAGTAGCCGAAGGAACTATCGCCATCCGGCTAATCAAGTTGCATTCAACACAATCGCGCGCCTCATGGGGTCTCCCACGCGCGGCGATTGCCGGAATAGACGTGATTACGGCTGAAGTATTACGAGCAACGTGGATAAAATGCCGATTCGACCATAATCCCAAGCGCCGAATTCTCATTCCTACTCCTTAGCAATTGTGACTGCCATGTTTCACTCGCTAGCATTCAACTTAGCGAATTTGATCCCAGAAAGAGGAATGGCTATGAAACTCATCAGACGTTGCCCCGCATTTTTCGCAATTCTAGCGATGACGACCGCAAGCTGTTTCGCACGCGAGATCCAGACCGACTTCGATCATCACGTTAATTTTTCGCAGTACAAGACTTATTCGTGGGCAAAGGTGGACACGCCCGATCCTTTGTGGAACGACAGGGTGAAGGATGCGGTGGATAAGGAGCTGAGAGCGAAGGGATGGAATGAAGTTCCATCGGATGGTGACGTTTCTATCGTTGCGGTTGGCACCACTCACGAGAAACCCACGTTAAGGACGTTTTACGATGGATTCGATGGATGGCTATGGGGCGGCTTTGCTGACGCCACTACATATGTCGAGAACTACAAGGTGGGAACGCTCATTATCGACATGTTCGACACCAGGACCAAAAGGTTGATCTGGAGAGGTTCCGCAAGCGATGTACTCAGCGGCAAACCACAGAAAGACGAGAAAAAAGTAGATGATGCGGTCAGCAAGATGTTCGAACATTTCCCGCCGAGTACATAACGATGTTCAGAGCGCGCCGGAGGTGCGCGATCACATTTTCCTGAAGCTGTGGAGATCAGCAATGGCAAAGATTATCGGCATTGACCTGGGTACGACGAATTCGGTAGTTGCAGTTATGGAGGGCGGCGAACCCAAGGTGCTTCCCAACGAAGAAGGAAGCCGCACCACACCATCCGTAGTGGCCTTCACCAAGACGGGCGAAGTACTCGTCGGGCAGGTCGCGAAGCGGCAGGCGATCACAAATCCCGAAAACACGATCTTTTCCATCAAGCGCTTCATGGGCCGGCGCTACGAGGAAGTCGAAGAAGAAATGAAGATCGTACCCTACAAGGTCGATCGCGAAGGCGATCATGTGGTGATCATGGCCCAGGGAAAGAAGTACACGCCGCAACAGATCTCAGCATTCATTCTGCAAAAACTCAAAAAAGCTGCAGAAAATTATTTGGGACAGAATGTGAGCCAGGCGGTCATCACCGTCCCGGCATATTTTAACGACGCCCAACGGCAGGCCACCAAAGACGCAGGGCAAATCGCCGGACTGGATGTAAAGCGGATCATCAACGAACCAACTGCGGCAGCGTTGGCGTATGGCCTCGATAAGAAAAAAGACGAGGTTATTGCGGTTTACGACTTCGGCGGCGGCACCTTCGACATTTCGGTTTTGCAGGTCGGCGAGGGGCTCATTGAAGTGATGGCCACGAACGGCGACACCCATCTCGGCGGGGACAATATTGACCAGCGCATTGTCGATTGGCTGATCGATGAGTTTCGCAAAGATGAAGGATTAGATCTGCGCGCCAAAGGCAACGAGATGGCACTGCAGCGCCTGCGGGATGCGGCAGAGCGGGCGAAAATCGAGCTCTCCAGCACCATGGAGACCGAGATCAATCTTCCTTTTATTACTGCCGACGCCAATGGGCCTAAACACCTGGTAAAGAAAATCACGCGCGCAAAGCTTGAAGCAATGGTGGAAGATCTGATTCAGCGTTCGGTCCCGCCTTCGAAGCAATGCATGAAGGATGCTAAAGTCGACGCCGGCAAAATTAATGAAGTTGTGCTTGTTGGGGGACAGACGCGGATGCCACGAATCCAGCAACTCGTTAAAGAGCTGTTTGGGAAGGAAGGCAACAAGAGCGTAAACCCCGACGAGGTCGTCGCAGTTGGCGCAGCGGTTCAGGGCGGAGTGCTTCAAGGCGATGTAAAGGACATGCTGCTGCTCGATGTCACTCCGCTGACCCTTGCAATTGAAACCCAGGGGGGCGTGGCGACGCCAATGATCCCCCGCAACACTACGATTCCTTCTCGCAAAGCAGAAACTTTCTCAACGGCGGCCGATAATCAGACCTCAGTCGAGGTTCACGTTCTGCAAGGTGAAAGGCCGTTGGCAAACCAGAACCGCACACTCGGCAAGTTTCTTTTGACCGGAATTCCTCCTGCGCCCCGCGGCGTGCCACAAGTTCAGGTGACATTTGACATTGATGCGAACGGAATTCTGAATGTCACCGCCAAAGATATGGCGACCGGCAAGGACCAGAAGATCACGATCACTTCGTCTTCCGGGCTGAGCAAAGAAGAGGTTGAGCGGATGGCGAAAGAAGCTGAAGCTCACGCATCGGAAGACAAAGAGCGGCGCGAGCAGATCGAGGCGAAAAATCAACTCGACACTCTGGTGTACAGCATCGAGAAGATGCTGCGCGAGCACGGCGACAAGATCTCAGGCTCAGAACGCGGAGACGTGGAAAACGCCGTTGCTGACGCAAAGAAAGCACTCGACTCAAACGACAAAGGGCAGATGAACCAGGCCCGCGAGCGGCTCACACAGGCCTCACACAAATTAGCCGAGCAAATGTACAAGGCCACACAGGCGCAAGGCGCGCCTGGTACTGGCGCGGGCACGAGCGCGGAAACCGCACCCGGAGCAGATGGACAGGCGAAGCAGAATGAAGGCGTGGTCGATGCCGAATACGTCGATGTGGATGATAAACGAGCTGCCTAATCCGATACGACCGGGGGACAAGGACCAATCCAAATGGCCAGAAATGAGGACCTCTTAGTCGGGGATCTAAATGCGAATTCCAACTTCATCCAGGTGTTCAAGCAAATCTCGTGGGTCCTGGTAAACGCGGTATGCCCCGGCCTGCTCGAGTTCTTCCTCACCGTATCCACCTGAAAGAAGACCGATGCCGAGCGCGCGAGCGCGCTGTGCGGCAAGCAAATCCCAAACGCTGTCCCCGACTACTAGACAGTCTTGAATGTTGGCTCCCAATCGACGTGCCGCGGCCAGGAACAAATCGGGATCCGGTTTTGCGTGTTCGACTTGATCGCGCGTAATAACAGGGATTTCAGGACCAACGTTCAGCGCATCAAGCGCGTGCTGGGCAAAATCGACTCGTCCGCTGGTGGCAATGGCCCAGGGGATGCCCGCATTCGTCAGTACAGATAGCAACTCCCGCGCCCCCGGCAGAAGCCGGACCTGAGCAGCAACACGTTTGTAAGCCTCAGCATGCCGGTGCTGAAGTTCCTCGGAGAGTTCGGGACTAACCGGTTTTCCGGTCTCGCGCAGAAGCGCATTCGCAAATAAACCGCCGCTCATACCGACGCGGCGGTGAATGCGCCAGACGGAAAGCTCAATACCGCTATTCTCCAGAGCTTCCCGCCAGGCGAGCAAGTGTTGATAAACACTATCAATCAGTGTGCCGTCCAGGTCGAAAAGAAAGACGGGTCGACTTGAGGCGGCTTTCATCGGAAAATCCTGACGTTCCCGAATCAGACACGAATTCATCGAGAGTAGTCAAGCGACACCGTCCCAAGAAGTCTCAGGCAGCTTTTTGTTGGCCGGAACTCTGCTGCGAGGTCGAACCTTGTTGTCTGCTGCTTGAACCGTGCTGTTCGCTTCCCGATTCAGACGAACTCGCCTGAACCGGTATTTCCCGAACGTTGCGCTGCGACTGCGGCACAGGAATCGTCACCTGCAGCACTCCATTTCTGAGTTCTGCACGGGCATTTTGCGCGTCCGCTCCCTCCGGCAAAGCGATCGCACGATAAAACTCGCCGTATCTGCGCTCGGTTCGCCGCACATCGCCCTCGCCTTCTTGCTTCTCCGATTTGCGCTCGCCCTGAATGATGAGAAAGTCGTCGTTTACTTCAACTTTCACATCCTTTTCGCTAAGGCCGGGCAATTCGGCAGAGATGACCAGGTTCCCGTCCTGATAGGCGATCTCGGTCGCGGGTATCCAGGAGGTGCTGAGAACATCGCCATTTTGCCGTGATCCGTCGAGTCCGGCTTGTCCGAATACGCGCGTCATCTCTCGCTGCATTCGTCTCATCAAGGAAAATGGATCGTCTTCGAAGAATCCCAGCGGATCGAGCAATAAAGATGGAAGGCTCGGTAGAGGGGACTGGCGGGCCAAAGTGCGCTGCTGCCCGCGTTGTTCTCCGGTTCTTTGTGAAGTTGCTAATTCGGTTGATCTCTGCGCTGACATCGTTCCTCCATGGAATGCGAAATTGAACTGGAATAGTTACTCGCTGCCACCCGGTAGAAATTTGATTAAAGAGCTTGTTGGCAGTAACGATCCGCAATCGCTTTCTCTGCACGGCTCGTTCAGATTGATTGCAAGTGCTCCGATATTTCCTTACCGAGGGATGGTAGATGGGAGAACGAGAGGAAACAATTCTGCGTGCGGCGGAAGCATAAATACCAAAGAGGGAGAACAGGCCAATCCGTCTCATGACGAATAACCCGCTACGTCTTTAGCATTAGGGGCATGGTTACTGACGTAAGCTGAACATCGCGTGCGAACTTGCAACAATTCTTATATAAGTAGCGTAACTGTTGTAAACATTGGGGGCGTGGGTGCGGTTTCGGGTCATTTCACTGAAGGATTCAAGGAACGTCCGCCGAATTATGCTGGCGATTGTGCGCACGCCCGACCTCTGCCAGCGATCTTTCAAAGAAGTTGCACGAAGTCCGCGGCTGCAAAAAGTGCTGCTCACGGCGTTATCTAAACATCCGGCCGCACAGCGGAAAGTCCTTACCCTGCTGGCCGAGAATTCCCGATTGCGCCGGGAATTTCTAAAGCTCGCCGTACACAAGCGCGGGAAAGGCGGTTTTTAAGTTGGGCCGCGAGGCTTTCGATCAAGCGAGCAGAAAACGTAAAGGTACTTTTCGTCAGAAGTTGTGGCAACTTGCATCTGCGCCTTTCTGGCCGCACGGTGAATCGCGGCGCGCAGATCGGCTTTCTTCTTTCCGACCGCTGCCAGATCAATCTTGATTGCGCTCGATTCATCGAGTTTTTTCAGATCGCTCAGGATGTCTCTCACAATGCGATGATGTTTGCCAGCGCGCCGGTTCGCTTGCGAAAGAGGCACAGATGGGAAGTGGAGCGACGCTCCGCGAGTCTTAGGTTTTTTCACGCTAGCGCTCCTTCGGCTTTAACCATTGAAGGTCCGCAATTCGATTCGGAGTTTCGCGCCAGCACCGCGTCGTATCAAAAGCGTACCCAACGAACGCGACGAATCATCACATAGCAGCAATCGCCTTAGCCGTACCAGTTATGGTCAGCGTATTATTTAGCCGAAGTGCAACATGAGTTCGCCAGCCACCCATCGCAGTTTTGACATCAAATACTTTTATCCGAAGGCGAAGTTGGAAAAAAAAATAACACACTTTCGCAAAAATGAGATTATTTTCTCGCAGGGCGATCGCAGCGATGCTCTCTATTACCTCGATAGCGGCATCGTGAAGCTGACTGTCGTTTCGAGAGATGGAAGAGAGGCGATCGTGGCTGTCGTCGACGGCGGAAGCTTTTTTGGGGAAAACTGCATTTTACCGGAGAGCGCGGTCAGGTTCCAGAGTTCTGTTGCGCTCACGAATGTGCAGGTGGTCAAAGTTGAAGCTTCCCTTGTAAAGGGAATGCTGTCAGCTGGAGGCCAGCCGGCTCTCGATTTCATCGGGGTTCTCGTTCGCCAAAACAGAAGGATTCAGCAGGACCTTGCGAGCCGCCAAGTGGAATCGAGCGAGAAAAGCCTGGCACGAGTGATTTCATCGCTGGCGGAAGTCACCAAACATGGCGGAGCATCTCCAGCCAAGCTCAGTCAGCAGACATTGGCGGACATGATTGGAACCAGCCGACAACATGTGAACGCGCTCATGAAGCGACTGAGGAAAGCAGGTCTACCGGGATCGATCTCCCCTATCCAATCATCGCGCTCCAACAAACGCGATTCCGAACTGCGATCGATCGTGGAATCATCGAGTGGCCAACCAGAGGAAAAGAAGCGAGCGTAAGACAGCAGCGAGATACTGCGATTTTTTTCGAGAGTGTCTAGTTGTTGACTGTTAGGTGGCATACCGTTGGTTTAGTTGTGATTATGCCGTTAGCTGCGTGAACTGAGCACGAGGAAGGGGGAGAGAGTCTGACCTGTGTAGGTCATCATCGCATCTAACAAAACCTGCCGCGGGTTCGGCGGATCCGGCTCCGTCAAGAGTTCTCCCCGCAGCTTGCCGGAAAGGAGAAGTAAAACTCTCCGGTGCGTGCGAGCGCCCGTTCTCGCTGTCCAGCCAACCTCAATCAAAAAGTGGGAGTTTACCTGATGCCTAAAAATCAGAAGTTGTTCTCTTCCCGTCCCGCCTATGGCGGTCACTCTCGTCACGTCAAGAGTGAGGCCGAATCGCGGGCAGCTGAGGTCTTGTACAAACAGAATTCGTCGATCGAAGCTGGGGCGCTGCCAGAACCTTCCCTTACCATCACGGAATGTAAAGTACCTAAGAAACGAACGAGTTTACTGAGTGTTTTGGTAGCAGATGACCATCCAGTAGTGCGTGAAGGCTTGGTTTCACTCATCAACCGCGAACCCGATATGCGCGTCGTGGCACAAGCCAGCAACGGACGTGAGGCGATCGAAAACTTTTTTCAATACCATCCCGACGTGGCACTGCTTGATCTCCGGATGTCTGTGCTCGATGGAATCGGCGCTTTGATTGCGATTGTCGAACGGGAGCCGTGCGCCCGGGTTGGAATTATCACCAGTTATCAACTTGAAGAAGAAATATACAGAGCGCTCCGCGCCGGAGCGCTGGGATACATTTTAAAAGATGCCACAGCCGATCAAATTAAGGACTGCATTCGCGCTGTAGCTGACGGAAAGGCCTGGGTTCCACCGCAAGTGGGAGCAAGATTGGCCAGGCGGGTTGCAGATCAGGAACTGACTCGGCGAGAGATCCAGGTGTTAAACGCAGTTACGGCCGGCAAAAGCAATAAAGAGATTGGCGCGGTGTTCGACATCAGTGAAGCGACAGTCAAAGTACATGTGACCCATATTCTTGAAAAGTTGCGGGTTACAGGACGTACGGAAGCGATTAATGTTGCAATAAGACGGGGGTTGGTGCGGCTGGATATGTCCGCCGCTGCCTAAGTAGTCAATTACTGCCTAACCCTTACGATAATCAGGGCAGAGTATTCATGGCTCAGTTGTTCTCCTAGGTGATGGAGTGTAAGCAAGTGAAATTAAGAAACCAGCGGAGTCTATGGGACCTAAGCCCGCGAGAGCAGAACGCCGACCCCCGGAGGTTTCGTTCGGTCAGATTCCCCGAAGCTCGAATTGCAGATATTTCAGGCCTGGAGTCGAACACTCTACTACAAACTGTGCTTGAGGATCTTGGAGTTGGAATTGTAGTGTGCGATGCCGTGGGGAAGATTACGTTGGTCAATAAAGCGGCGAAACAGTTTGCCCAACGGAATCCTAAGGGCCGAATGATCACTGCTGCTCCGAATATATGGGGCGAAATTTACGACAGCAATGGCCGCAATGTTCCGGCAACGGAATGGCCGTGGGCCCGAGCCCTGCGCGGCCAAACTACGTTGGGCTCGGAATACCGGCTTGTGCGACCGAACGGTGAGTACAGCGACGTACTCTTCGGCTCGTCTCCAGTTTCATCCCGTCAGTGGCAAAACGTAGGAGCGCTCAGCTCTATGACAAACATTACCCAGCTCAAGAGAGATGACGCCGTACTACTGCACAATACAATCTTGAACGAGCGCTCCCGCGTGGCCGCGGAATTGCACGATACATTAGTGCAAGGTTTGAACGCGGTGCTATTACAGATGGACGCGGCTGAGAACGAATTTAGCCATGACATGGAGGCAGCACAACGAAAAATGCGTCAGGTACGAGAGTTGGCCAGGGCAAACCTCACTGAGGCGCGCCGCTCGATGTGGGTCTTATCGAGCCAGTCGTTTGAGAATGAGGACCCGGCAATTGCTCTGGCTGTTCTGGCACGCAGACTATTCGAAGGTATTGCCGTTGAACTACGGTTACACATGGAGAAGTCGCCGGCTAATATGACATCCGAGTTGCGCTTTGAACTGCAACGTATCGGCAAAGAAGCCCTGACCAACGTCGCGCGACACGCGCGGGCTACACGGGTTCGTATTGAGCTGGTCTATGTTGACCAACGTGCACGGCTTTCAGTATCTGATAACGGACAAGGATTCATAAGTCCTCCTCCGTCAAGTGGTCGTCCCGGCTTCGGTCTTTTTAGCTTGCGCGCCCGAGCGGAACGGATCGGTGGCAAGGTCTCGATCCAAAGCAAACCCGGCCAAGGTACCCGGGTGAGCATCGTGGCGCCGTTATCATCCTCCGGGAAACGAGATCGCCCCTTCAGGGGTGACGACCGCCGATTGTCCATTGCGCTTGCAGGCTGAGTTAGACGAACTACTAGCGAACCTCTCGCACGAAAGTACTACTCACTGGCAATTACAAAGGCGAAGCGTGGCTTCAATCCTATAAGTAATTGCAAATGTTGTAACGTCGCCACTAACATGAGATCGTTTAAATCATCCTTTTTCACGTGGAGGCTTTGTGCTGAACTCAAGTATCGTCAGACTAATGGGAAACATAACCGAGATCTCGCGTGCAGGACTCTATGAAGATCACCGAGAGCGGGTGACGGTCTCAGTTGAAGGCGCAGAGCCCCTCTATGCAGAGTTACGATTGCCCAACAAGGAAGGCTGGAACTTAGGTCAGAAATTACTGATTGTGATCGTGCCAGCTGATTCCGAGGAGTTGGACTAAGTTGGTCTTGGCATAGCGAATGAAAAAAGGAGAGAACCACACTAAGCCGCACGGCGAACATCAATCGGGATCGGCGTCGGCAAATTATGTATCGCGACAGAAAACATCACATAAGACCAGCCGCGCAAAATCAGCGACACTCCGACTGCTAAGCCGAGAAACCACACGGCAGACACCGGCCACTGGACCCAAAGCAAAATGCCCAGTCCGAATGTAATGGCGCCGTCGAAGACGGCCCAACCCCAGTTAGGAAACTTCATTCTGATCGCGGTGATAAGCCGGAAAGCTCCAACAACCAGAAAAAATGACGCGAACAAAAGGGTCCATGCCATCGCGCCCACCAGTGGGTGAGTAATCACCAGCAACCCGATCAGTAATCCGAGAACTCCGCCGATCAAATGAAGAAACAGACCTCCCCAACGTCGAACGCGGAAGGCGTGCACCATCTCCACGATTCCGCTCACAATGAGGAGCCAGCCCAACACCAGCACCGTCCCTAAGGTCGCCGCCGGCATGATGAATAGGGCAACGGTGCCTAGCACAACCATTACAATGCCCAGCGCGAGCAACCATCCCCACTTCGAGCGGATCTGTTCAATTTCACCAAACATCATCTTTGTAGCCATTGGCGCTCCTGACAATAGGACGGTTTCAGCTCCTGGCAATATAGAGAGGTTTCAACAGTTATAAGGGGTTACGACTGCGGGGCAGTAAACCCCAAAACACTGAGGCAATCTGGCCGCGACTCATCTCTTTTTTCGATGGGTTGCTCGGTCATGCCTGATTTTGATCTTAATGAAGTTGACGCGGGCCCACAATCCTTCGACAGGACGACCTCTCATTCAGCATCTGTACATAGCCGAGAGCACTCCTTAAGTCGTACTCCTCTGAACTGCCCTGTCGTCCCAGAACTGGCCACCAAAAGTCGTATTCGTATCTACGCCTAAAGGATGAAGCGATCTTCATCTTCATGTTTCCGTTTTTGTTTCCTCCAGTGACGAATTGCAGTCTGAGTCTCTCCTCATTAGATTGTTGCCTGGAGCTGTCCATGCGTGTGCTGGAACGCTGTGAACACCGAGAGGTCAGATACACAAACCTGCCGTATGCACAGCGAAGCCAAAGTGGCTGGCAACTTGTTGGGCGAATTGACCCTTTGTATTTGCTTGCACGTCGCGTTGAGTGGCGTCGCGGCGGCTGCATGGACGCATTTAACGAATTGCATGGCGCTCAAGCATCATCCGATCTCACGACCAGATGCGTTGCCAAGGCACTCATAAAGACAGTACCTCCCTGCAGCACGAACCCGACGATCAAAGTAAGGAGCAGTGTTATGTGTCCTCACGCGGCTGAACATACCAAGTCAATGGAATACATCGCTACACCGCAGGAACTTGAATCTCTAGTCCGGCAGAGCACCGAAACCGTACGCAGTCTTTCAGCTCGACTGCTTCGCGTTCAGGATGAAGAGCGCCGGCGGCTGGCCCGAGAACTGCACGACAGCACCGGTCAAACGCTCGCCGCACTAAAAATGCAAGTATCAGCTCTGCAACAAAGGCTAAAAAACGGAGCGACAGGTACGGACTGCCTTGTCCAGATCAACGCGCTGGCTGATCAGGCTCTTCGCGACATTCGAACAACCTCATATCTGTTATTCCCGCCGATGCTGGATGAAAGTGGGTTTTGTTCCGCAGCGGAATGGTACGTCTCAGGTTTCTCGAAGAGAAGTAATATTCGCGTCAAACTTGAACTCGCCTCTCCCGGCCGGCTGCCTCGTTTGGTGGAAACCGCTCTTTTTCGCGTTCTGCAAGAGAGCCTAACAAATATTTATCGACATTCTGGAAGCCCGGTTGCAGATGTTCGGATGAATCACCATTCGGCGCAGGCGATACTGGAAATTCGAGATTACGGAAGCGGAATCCCGGCTTCTGTCCTGGAACAATTGAGGCGCGCCGGCACCGGCGGCGGAGTCGGATTAGCAGGAATGCGTGAGCGTATGCATGCTTTCGGCGGAAAACTTGAAATTTTCTCTGCTCCATCAGGCACTCTCGTCCGGGCGAGTGTTCCGACGGAGAGGTTGGCGAGTGGCGGGTCGAGCCAAACAATTCCAACGACAACGTTAGGGGGTGCGGTTAGCACTTAGACACACAAGGGTCGACGTGCGTGCGCAACCAGCGTGATATTTAAACCCGTTGCAAAATTACACGTAAAGCAAAGGTAGTACCGCAGGGTCATTCTCACGAAGAATTGTTTTGCCTGGGCCAAATCGATACCCTCAAATCATGATTGATGAACGCGCCTCGCAGGTGCGACAAGGAGCAGGAATCATGAACATTTTCGCGTCTATTCTGTTGGCCATGATGCTCTCGATCGGAGCGCTCGCTCAGTCTCAAGACCAGAGCGGTAGCCAGGGCAGCCAAGGTCAAAACGGCAGTCAGGCCCAGGGAAGTCAAAACCAGAGTGGCCAGACGCAACCCAGCAACACTGCCAGCGGTAGTCAGAATATGTCCGGTACCGTAAGTCATAACGGCAAGAACTTCACAAACGATAGAAACAACCGGAGCTACAAAGTAGACAATCCAGACGCGCTGAAAGGCAAAGCGGACCAACATGTCGCACTGCTCGTACAAGTTGATCCGGATGACAATGTGATTCACGTAGTACAGATCGAACCACCGCAGTAGGGCAACTCTTTGTCAGCTCAAAATTGCGTTCCGAGCGCAGTTCTGATGACTGGCAGTCTTGGCGACCACCACTCTCCCGTATAGCGCTCCTGTTCCCTTCAGGAGCGCTTTTTTTTGAGACTCGTCGACCATACGATCTAGCCAGAGTTTGATTGTCGCCTATCTTCCGCCAGCTCTCGCCGGGGCATTGTGAGTTCAAAGACGGTGCCGCGAGGAGCTTGATGCCGGGCCGACAAATGACCGCCGTGACTTTCCATGATGGAGCGACTGATTGCCAATCCCATGCCGAGGCCGCTGGTCTTCGTGGTGTAGAACGGCTGAAAGATACGCTCCTCATCCGCTGGACTCAGGCCGGGAGCTGAGTCTTCCACTTGGACCAGCACCTCGTCGCTGTTGTTCTTAGTTTTTATGCACAATTCCCTTGGTCCTTTGGAGCCGCTCATTGCCTCGATCGCATTCATGATCAGGTTTAAGAGCACCTGCTGCAGTTGTATTCGATCACCTTCGACATAGACTCCTCCGGCAGCCAGGTCTGTCTTGACCGTAATCCCGCCTTTCGTGAGCTCGGTTGTCAGCAACGACAGAACTTCAGTGACCAATTCGTTTATGTTTAGCGGCTCGCTTTGGGTAGAAGTTTTTTTCAGCATTGCGCGAATTCTGCCGATGATCTGGCCGGCTCGGGTGGTTTCCTTGAGGGCGGTCGTGATCGACTGTTGCGCCTGCGCGATCTTTGGTGGTTGCATGGCGAGGGACTCCAAAGCAGCGCCGGTGGCGAGCATGATCGCGTTAATCGGCTGATTAACCTCGTGCGCAATGGACGCTGCCAATTCGCCCATCATTCCCACACGGCTGGCATGAGCCAATTCCATTCGCGCCTCGGCCAGCGCTAATCGCAAGTTCTGAGCGTCAAGGCGCCGGTCCACTTCACATGTGAATACTGCCAGCCCAAGGACGATTAGGGTTACGATCCCGATTCCCAGCGTGCTGAGCGATGAAACGCTCACAGTGTCGAGAAGATCGGGAGCTGACCGCAAAGGCAAGAACGTCGCTGCTGCCATACCGGTATAGTGCATTCCGGAAATCGCGGCTCCGATGAGTAGCGCGCTGGCAATCTTGGGCCACAACATCTGCTTAGGTTCGTTGCGAAAATAAAATCCAAACCAGAGCGCCGCGAAAGAAAATCCGATCGCCAACAGGATCGACAAAACCACTATCCAGACATTGAAATGCAATGTACCCGGGAAGCGCATTGCAGCCATCGCGATGTAATGAAGGCCTGCTATGCCGCTTCCCATGATGACGCTTCCCCTGACCGCGTAGGAACGACCCATCCTGCGCTGGCTGATCAGCTTCAGCGCAAAGCCGGAGCACAAAACTCCAACCGCGAGTGACAGCAGTACGGTCGGCCAGTGGTAACGCGCGGGCACAGGCAATCGCAGTGCCAGCGTACCGACGTAGTGCATCGCCCAGATGCCTATGCCCATCGACGTGGCGCCGCAGGTCAACCAGATCAACTGGGATCTTCCGCGCACAGACGTGACTCGGCCCCCAAGGTCGAGAGCAGCATAGGAAGCAGCGATAGCAATCAATACCGAAAGCGCAACTTGCAGTCCGTCATATGAGGTCGGCATTGGTTGGATCGGGCTCATGGAGTTCCACTTTGCATGTGGCAGCTGCGCGTCGCGACAGGAGGATCAAGCGGCTTGGTAATAGTATGCGCGGCGTTTTCGCAAAAGCTCCCTCTGCTGTAGCAGTAAAGATTTGATCGACTGAAGGGGAATAAATACCTACAACCAGAAGGCGAAATATGCCTAGAAGCAATTGTCGAATTCCGGTTTCACCGGACGACGAATTGTTCTGACGAGCCGTGCCCGGTAGCATCCCGGAGAGTCGCGTATTTTCGGAATCAGGTCAGATTGACTCTGTGTTCGGTTCGGACGTTGGTGGCAGAAGAAAAGGAAGGCGGCGATGAAAGACATGATGTCAATAGTTTCGGCGGTGATCCTGTTGCTGGCGTGCTGCCTGATGTTGGTCTCGTGCAGCAATTCAAAATCCAGTAACAACAGAGTTGCGGCCAGCACACCCAGCCAGTCTAACCAGGCGACGCAATCGTCCGGCGACCTGCAAGCAAATCAAAAACAGCCCGGGCAACAGGCTGGACCGGAGCTGGAACGACAACGTGAGCAAGCCGAACGTGAGGCAAGGAAAGAACTGGACCAGGACGCGAAGACAGCCATCGAGCAAACGCATAAGGCCGTTCAGGCAATCTCTGAAAACAAAACCGAGGAGGCGCTCTCAAACATTGAGCAGGCCACGGGAAAGATCAACATTCTGCTGGCTCGCAACCCGAGCACGGCGCTCATTCCCGTCGATCTTGCGGTCAATGTCATCGATACGGCGCCGCAAAATAAAACGATGATCCTTGAGATTGCGCAAGATGCGTCCCGGGCGTTTGACGACAAGAACTACCCGACGGCACGGGCGCTGCTTTATATGTTGATAAGCGAAATTCGCGTTCGCACCTATAATCTGCCGCTCGCGACCTATCCCGATGCACTGAAAGAAGCCGCTCGCTTGCTCGACCAAAAGCAGAATCAACAGGCCAGCAATATCCTTCTCACCGCGCTCAACACTCTTGTCGTTGTCGATCGGGTCACTCCGCTGCCTTTAGTCCTCGCCCGCGACGCTATCAATGAAGCTCAATCGAAAAGCAAGCAGGACAAGGAAGCAGCCGAAGCCTCACTCGAGACCGCCAAGAACCAGATCGAACGAGCTCGGGAACTTGGATATACTGGCAAGGACGCGGAGTACGCCGCATTAAACGACCAGATTTCAACGCTTGAGAAACAGCTTAAGGGAAAAGCGGACACCATGGCCGCTTTCTCGAATCTGAAAGAAAAGTTAGGTGCATTTCTTAAGCGGCAATCCAGCGAAAAGCGTGGATAGAACCTGTTAATACGGTGACAAAAAGAGGCGAACAATGGCGATTCTGCAACCAGGGGCTGAAGCCCCGGAATTTCGACTGAACATTACCCCCGACCAGACGCTCTCATTATCTGAGTTGCGCGGCAAGCCTGTCATTCTGACTTTCTATCCCGCGGACTGGAGCCCGGTCTGTGGAGATCAAGCGGCGCTCTATAACGAAGTTCTTCCCGAATTCGAGAAATACGGAGCTCAACTTGTGGGCATCTCCGTAGATAGCGCGTGGTGTCACGCGGCGTTCGCAACCAATCGCCATCTACGCTACCCATTGGCCGCGGACTTCGAACCCAAAGGCGCACTGGCAAGAAAGTATGGCGCTTACAGAGAAAAAGATGGATTCGCAGAAAGGGCGCTGTTCGTCATCGATGAGGACGGGAAAATTTTCTGGAGCTATCTTTCACCTGTGGCCGTGAATCCCGGGGCCGACGGCATACTCGAGGCATTAGAGAATTTATCGAAGCGACAGAGGAAACCCGATGACCACGCTCAAAGACCCAATTTCGCCGCATGATCATATCCAGGGTAACGAAGACGCCCCGATCACTCTTCTGGAGTACGGGGATTATCAGTGCCCGCACTGCGGTCTCGCCTACCACATAATTAAGGCGGTGCAGGACCGCTACAAAGACCGGCTCAGATTCGTGTTCCGCAATTTTCCCTTGGCACAAATTCATCCTTACGCGGAAGTAGCCGCAGAGACAGCCGAATTTGCCGGAGTCCACAAACGCTTTTGGGAAATGCACGACGGCATCTACGAAAACCAGGAGCGACTGAGCCTGCCCCTCTTTTTTGAGTTGGCCGAGGAGCAAGGCTTATCCACTATAGCTTTGCAGCGGGCGCTTGAGGGGCACGAGTTCCTGCCCCGTATTCGTAGTGACTTCCTAGGTGGTGTACGCTCTGGGGTCAACGGTACGCCTACTTTTTTTGTTAATGACGCAAGGTATGAGGGACCATATACGTTCGAAGATTTGATTAACGCCATCGATGCCCGCCTCGACGCAACAAGTCACGCCGCATGAGAGGCAGGTTCCTCCGTAATTCTTGGCAGCTCAGAACTATCGTGGGGCCGGAGAATTGGTACGACCAGAAATTTTTCACGGCCAAGTTATCTTCTTAATCGATGGCGGCTGCGCATCAGCTTGCAAGCACCGGTCGGGCCTTTTAAAGACAATCACCGCGCTACCCTAGTCGGCGAAACCACCGAAGGCACTGCCGGCCTAGTTCATGGTCGATCTCGGCGATGGAATGCAATTAGGAATCGCCGCTACCCGTCAGTATTTCCCTAATGGAACAGAATTCGAAGGCGTCGGCATCAAACCCGATGTCGAAGTACATCTATCGATTGACGACCTGAAGAACGGCCGCGATCCGATCCTAGACAAAAGCATGGAGATCGCGGCCAAATCATCCAATTGACGCCCCGATTAAACATCTTCGTGTGGCAATGTCGATGTAGACGATTTTGAGACGGTGAAATCATCTAAGTTCAACAAGATCCAGCAGCTTTCAACCGGCAGCCCGCAACAGGTACAACAACAATCAGTTACGAACCTCAGACTTCCATAGATTTCAATAGTCCCTGGAATCTGGTTCGGGACCAGGGGGTCGGAGGTTCAAATCCTCTCTCCCCGACCAATTACCTCAATCCCGTCATTCGATCAGCGAGGCATCAGCGAGCTTTGATTCCGGCGTTTTCGGAGACGTGACACTTCAATTTCTCGAGCTCTACGTTTGTCGATGTACGCCTCTTCCGACCTGCCTTCCGTCTGAAGTCGCGCGTCTGGCAGGCCGTGATTTTCCTCCGGCGATATCGAAAATAGCGAATAGAATGTTGTGCTCAGGGGCCGAAGTCGCTTGTAAGTACCGGCTAACCATAGAAACTGGGCGCATAAGTGGAGGCACATTC
>Ga0335077_10000438_pt1 | contig 45769 bp, 38 predicted proteins | sample Lox_Sample_31_FD_207151 | JGI IMG/M metagenome (GOLD analysis project Ga0335077, IMG submission 207151) | Soil microbial communities from Loxahatchee National Wildlife Refuge, Florida, United States - Lox_Sample_3.1 | ecosystem: Environmental > Terrestrial > Soil > Wetlands | place: USA... | reverse complement strand
ATTGAGAACGTCGGGAAAGTCCACTTCGACCCAGCGCAACGACGCCGGCAACGCCAACCGGTAGGGACGCGCATCGAGCCCGGAGGCGAGGTTCAGAACTGCATCGACCTTCTCCTGCTCGATCGCCCGAAGCAGAATTTCGTCCATCACCTGGGTGCGGACAATCATCGGCCACGCGGTTTGCCGGCCCTTGGGAATGCTGTTGAGGATCGCTTCCCCTTCCGGTCCGGCCAGTTTCCGCGCCCAGGGATCGTGAAACAGCGCGTCGGGACGTTCCGATTCCATGGCGCGATACATGGCGACCCAACGAGCGGTGTCGGAAACATGGGAGACAGGGGTCGAAGCAGGTGTCGGCATGCAGGTTTCCCCCACAACCTATTCAATCATCGGGCAGAGCCGCTACTCTACCACGGGACGTTCGCCGAACGGCGTGCTAGCATTTGCTCTAAGACGCGCTCTTTTCGCTATGAAGTCCGTCTCCAGCGCCGCGGTCGCCGTCTACTTCGTTCTGGCGGCCTGTTTTGTCTTGCCCGCCGCCCGGGCCGCCGACGAACCCAAATGGAACGAAGTCCATTCCACGCACTTCCACGTGATCACCGACGCCGGAGACAAGCGCGGCCGCGAGGTGGCGCTGCGCATGGAGCAGATGCGCGCCGTCTTCGGCCAGTTGCTCATGCGGGACAAGCTGAAAATGTCGGTGCCGATCACGGTCGTCGCCCTGAGGAGCGACAAGCACTACGGTTTTATCGCGCCCACGAAACAGAACATGGCCAAGGCATTCTTTGTGCCAGGGGCCGATCGCGTTTACATCGTGCTGAATCTTTTCGAGCAGGATCCCTGGCGCGCCGTCGCGCATCCGCTGGCTCACTATTTCCTGAATTACAACTATCCGCCCGCGCAGGGATGGTTTGATGAAGGCATGGCCGAGTACTTCGGCTCGATCCATGTGGACAACAAAGGCGTGGATATCGGCGCCGATCCGGAACTGGGCGCGGAATGGTTCGAAGACGCCTTCGAAAACCTGACGCGCAATCCGAACGCCCCGCAGTCTCTCACGCAACTTCTGAGCTCACCGGTCTGGATCTCCATGCCCGACCTGTTCACCATGAAGCATGACGGCAGCGGGGCGCGCGAAGGAACGCATCACACGCTCTACTACGCGCAGTCCTGGATGGTGGTCCACTACCTGATCAATAAGAACAAGATGTCCGAAGTCGGAACCTACTTTGACCTGGTGCTGAACCAGAAGGTTCCGGTCGAAAAAGCCATGGTGCAGGCCTTCGACCTCTCACCCGCGCAGATGGAGCAGGCGGTGAGGGCTTACTTCAACGGCTTACCCAGTCTCGGGATTGCGATGGACCGCTCGAAGCAGCCGAACGTCGAAGGCGACAATGCCGATGTTGCCCAACCCTACCACCAGGACGTACCGTTTGGCCCCGACGACCTCGGGATGACAGTGAATCAGATTACCGACGCTGAGGCACGCGCGATGATCGACGATGTGATGGCCCGCATTCCCGAGCGGCACGATCAGGCCGTGCACGAACTGAAAGAGCTTACCGATGACATCAAAGACAACGAGGCGGCCCGCCGCGCGCTCGCCTGGGACCACATCCAGCGAAAAGAATTCGAAGCGGCTGCGGACGAGTTGGATCGCGCCTCAGAGCTCGATCCGAAAGATCCCTGGATCTGGTACTACCGAGCTGTGCTGAAGTATCGGCGCGCGCAGTCGACCGGACACGAGATCGAGGGTCTGGCCAACATGATGCAGGACCTGAAAGCTTCCCTCGACTGGTATCCGGAATTTGCCGAGGCCTACAACATGCTGGGTGTGGCACGCATCGAGGGAGGCGGACTCATTTCTGCGCTCGACGCCGAGCGCCTCGCGATTTCTTATTCCCCGCGCAATCTCGAATACCAATTCAATCTCGGTCAGATTTATGTCTCCGGCAAGAAGTGGGACCAGGCGCGCGATCTCTTTACTCGCTTGAAGGGAAGCCGTGATGCTCACGTGGCGGCGGCGGCGAAACGCCAACTCGAAGACCTGGCGACGCTGCAGAAATACGGCATCCGCCCCGAGCACGCGGGCCAGGGAGCGCAAACCCCGGCTGGCGCCGCGAGTGCTCCAGCGGCCGTCGTAAGTTCCGGCGGCGACGAAGACGAAGAATCCGACACCCCGCCCAAACCTGCTCCGCCCAAGCCCGGCACGACCGGGCCGGTACAGAATCTGAAGGGCAAGCTCGTCGCGAGCGACTGTTCCAGGTCGCCCGAGGCGGTCGTCACGTTTCTGGTCGGGATGAAGACCTACAAGCTGCACACTGGAGATTACAAAACGCTGCTCGTCATCGGCGAAGACCAGTTCTCTTGTGAGTGGAGGAATCGCATCGCGTCGGTAAACTACCGAGCCGTGGGGAATGCAGGCGGAGAGTTGGTTTCGCTGGAGTTACAGTGAGCCGTAACTTCTGTGTCCTGCGTGGTTCATGAAGGGGTCGACAAGCAAGGAACCTGAAAGAAAATAGAGAAGCGAGACAAACCATGGCGTGGCTGAACGTCGACGAATACGGGCCGGGCGGTTGGGCAGCGCCAGGCGACTTCCAATGGCGTGCCCGGCATTACTGCTCCGAGCTGGAGAAGGGCCAGATTCTTTTCTTTTCCACGCCGCCGTTTAATCTGCCGCAGTCCGATGTTGAGTTTCTCGTTTCGCTCAAACCGGCCGATTCGCGCCTGCACAAAAACATCTCCTACCGCCCCGAGCAAGACCTGCTGCGAGGCTTCTCCGATTCCGCCAACCAGCCGCGCGTGCACGAGATCATGCTGCGCTACGCCGCGGCAGTGAAAAATTTCGTGTCGGCTTTTCTGGCACCCTACGCGGGAAAGCTTCAGACCGATTACGCCAGCTTCCGTCCTCTGGAAGAAGAAGGCCGCGACCTGCCGCTCCATAAGAAGAACGACCTGCTCCACGTGGACGCCTTTCCCAGCCGCCCAACACGGGGTGGGCGCATCCTGCGTGTGTTCACGAACGTTCATCCATCAAAAGATCGCGTGTGGGTGGTGGGCCCGCGTTTTCCGGAACTGGCGTCGCGCTTTGCCGAACCGGCTGGCCTGCGCAAATTCGCCAACGCCTCCAGCGCCATGCGTGGATGGAAACGTGGCCTGGGAACACTGGGCCTCCCCGTTGCCGATCGCGCCCCCTACGACAAGTTCATGCTCCATTTTCACGACTGGCTGAAAGAGAACACCGCGTTCCAAAACGCGAAAGAGGGCAAAGAACAGCTGGAATTTCCGCCCATGGCGACCTGGCTGGTATTCACTGACGGTGTGCCCCACGCGGCACTGTCGGGCCAGTTTGCCATGGAGCAGACATTCATCGTTCCTGTCGAAGCCCTCGTCACGCCGGAAGCGGCGCCGATTCGCGTGCTGGAAAAGATGACGGGAAGGGCGATGGATTAGGTATTCTCCGGCTGCTGTAAAGAACCAGCGATAGTGATCTTCTCCCGAAGTAGTACTAGAATCTCGTTATCGCTGTTCCCAGGCCGCGAGAACTCCTGACTAAACAGGTCCCAAGGATTGTATGAACATCCTCTTGTTCTCCATGCCGGACTATTTTGAGCACATGCCCCCGGCAGCGGTTCGCATGCCAAGCGGAGCTCTCACCTCAATTGCTGGAAACGTCGATTCCCATCACCGGGTCGCGGTTGCCGACCTCATCCTGGTTCATGATCGCGCGCGGCAAACTGCCATCCAACTCGTTCGCGAACACCAGCCCGACATCATGGGCCTGTCTGTCATGACGTTCCAACGGCGAACTGCCAGCCGCATTATCGATCTGGCGCGCGCTCTCAAGCCAGGCTTGAAAGTCGTTGTTGGAGGCTACGATCCCAGTCTTGCTCGAGAAGCCTACATGGAAATGAATGTGGACTACATCGTGCGCGGCGAAGGGGAAGTTACTTTTCGTGAACTGCTGCGAGCTTTGGAGCGAGGTGCAGGCCTCGAGAGCATCTGCGGGCTTTCCTATCGTGACCATGATCGCTGGATCCACAACCCCGATCGTCCGGTTCACCGGCTCGAAGGCGACGAAATCCGTTTGCCCGCGCGCGGCGCTCGTGTGCTAAAAGGCTACACCGTACTAGGACGACAAGTGGATGTGATCGAGACGTCGCGTGGTTGCACCTTCGACTGCAGTTTCTGCTCGATCATCGAAATGCGAGGGCGGAACTTTCACACTTACTCCTTTGAGCGCGTCCTGCAGGACATTCGGGACGCCCGAGACCACGGCGCGCGAACCATCTTTCTGGTCGACGACAATATCACTCTCAACGTGCATCGCTTCGAAGCGCTTTGCCAGGCCATCATCGAGGCCGGGCTGGCCAAATTGGACTATTTCGTGCAGGCGATGACCTCGGCCATTGCCAACCATGGCGAGACTCTTGCGCCACTGATGCGCCGAGCGGGATTCCGCTACGTTTTCCTGGGTATCGAAAACATTCTGGAAAACGATCTCCAGTTCTTACGGGCCACCGCCAAGAACAGCGCGCGCGACAACGGGCGCAACCAGGGGAATGCTACGGTGAAGGCCATCGAGTGCTTACACCGGAACAACATGTACGTCATCGGTGGACTGATCGTCGGCAACCCTGACGATACCGTCGATTCGATTGAAGCGAACCTGGCGTTCGCCCGCCGCTATGTGGACTGGCCCTATATCCAGCACCCCACGCCCTATCCTCGTACGCCCATGACCCGTGATTTTCAGGAGCGGGACTTGATTATGAACCACCGGCTCGAAGAGTACGACGGTACGACCGCGGTCGTGCGTACCGAGCACCTGTCCGCCGAAGAAGTCGAGTTCCTCCGCTGGAAAGCGGAACGCTGGATGAAGCTCCGTCACATGCCGGTTGCTCTTCGACACGACCCATGGTTCATCCTGCGACATGGCCCGGAGATGCTGGCGCATACTTTTCGAGGCTCCTCGTTGCCATCGATCCTCGGTTTGGAGGATGAACGGATGGCGTTTCAACGCTACAAGGCAATACGCCGGGAAGAGAGGGAGTACGTGTGAATCGTGCGACGCGACAAAAGGCGGGGAAGGGCGCCCGGCCTGAGCGCCCTTCGGGGGGAGGGACCTCCGTCAGAACCGAAACACGATTCCAGCGGACGGCTGTGCGGTGTGCGTGATGGTGTTTGTGTCCAGCGCTTTGATTCCGAAGTCCGGGGCGTTGTACACCAAGCCTCGATACTCCGCTCGCAGCGACACATGATTGAAGAGTGGGAAATCGGCTCCGCCTCCGTAGGCAAATACGCCAACCGTCTGGCTCTGCGCTCCCGTCACCGAACCGAATGCGTTGCCGGTAGGATCGAACACCAGTGCTCCGCCCTCGGCCAGCACGTACGGATGAATCCGGAACCTTGCCGGTGCAGGCAGGCTGAACACGAAGCCGCCCGTCGCCTGGTGAACGTTGGCTTGAACCCTTGAAAGTCCCGCTGTCGTGAAGAACTGCTGTGAGTTGCGTCCGTAGCCGTAAACTCCCTCGGCCGCGAGCCAGCGCGTGAAGTGATACCGGTAACCGACCAGGAGCCCGCCGCTGTCAGTGCTGCGCTGTGTCGTTCCCTGTCCAGTCGTGTCCTTCGTGAAAAAGCCGGTTCCCTGAACACTGATCTCAGACCGCGACTCCTGTGCCAGCGCGCTGCTCCCCAGCGCCAGGGCCAGCACCGCGACAACGATTGCATACTTCCGAACCATTGAATGTCTCCCCTTTGGGTACAATTTGATCAGCCCTGCGATCGCCGCACGGTTCGATACACTGACTGTCGTCTTCGCGGGTGGAAGGAGCACCGCGCGTGCCAAACCATTGATGACCGGCGGAAATCGCAGGAATGCGGTTGAAATGCCGCAGGTTAGCGAAATGGTCGAAACGCGCCGCGATCGGCCGTTGTCGAGCGGTTCGACACCTGTTTCGTCATATGCCGATCTTTCGACACTTTGAGAAGCCTTCCCGGCAGTGCAGGCATCGAAATACAAGACACTCTCGTGCACGGGGAGATCGCGAATCGGGCGCCACTAGTTGTGAATAGTCCTCGCGGTGACAAATGTTCATGGCCGCCGGTGCGGTAACACATCCTAGAGTCGAAGAGCAGCGATACCTCGCCTTGCTGCGGGCCGCGAACTCCATCGCCACCTGCAGCGATTGCAGCACTGCGTCCGAAAATCTCGTCCGCCATCTCCGCGAAGTCACTCCGTTTGACTATCTCCACCTGGTCGCCTTCGACAAAGAGACCAACGCTCCCGAGTGGTGCCTGCTCGAGAGCAATGGCCGCCGCCTCGACATTTCCTGCAAGGATGGCGCTTCCCTTAACGACGGCGTGTCGTTCGAAGGCACCCCGATTCAAACCGTGCACGAATCCGGGGAGTTGCTCGTCACGCAAGATTGGAAAGAGGAAACGCGCTTCCCCAGCCACCAGAATTTCCTTTCGGAATTGGGCGTTGCGTCCACCTGTACCCTGCCGCTGAAGCGTGGTGAACGCCGTTTGGGCGTGCTTAGCCTGGGCCGGTTCTACCCCAATGCCTACGACGACGAAGAAATTGCCTTTTTGGGCCTGGTGGCCGATCAGATCGGTCTTGCCATCGACGCGGCCGTAAACTTCTACGTTTCGCAGCGAGTCAAGGACCAGCTCAAGCTCATCCTCGAGCTCAATAACAAGGTGGTTTCGAATCTGGAGTTCCACGACTTCCTCCGCGCCACCTCCGCCAGCGTGCGCGAGGTCATGCGTTGCGACGCGGCCGCCGTCATGCTGGCCGATGCCGAGGGCAAGCACTTAGTCGTTCACGCGCTCGACTATCCCGGCAGCCGCGGAATCTTCACCGAAGGCGGTCTCATCCCCATCGAGGGCACGATCCCCGGCAACACCTTCCGCACGGGCAAGCCGATGGTCGTCAACCGTCTCGATCCCGCCGAGATTCCGCCCGAGATGTACCGCAAGGCCACCGCCGAAGGCCTCAACTCGTTCTGCGATGTGCCGCTTCTCAGCAAGAGCCGCCTGCTGGGCGTGCTGGCGGTCGCGCGCCGCGAAGAAAACACGTTTGATGACGACGAAATCTCATTCCTCACCCAGGTGGCCAAGCAAGTGGCGATCGGTGTCGAAAATGCTCTTTCCTACAGCGAAATCGCCGATTTGAAAGATCGTCTCGCGCAGGAAAAACTCTACCTGGAAGACGAAATTCGCGGCGAGATGGATTTCGAAGGCATCGTCGGACAGAGTTCCGCCCTTCGCCATGTTCTGCAACTCGTCGAGACCGTCGCTCCCAGCAACTCCACCGTGCTGCTGCTCGGCGAGACAGGCACAGGAAAGGAGTTGATCGCCCGCGCTATCCATGAACGCAGCCGCCGCAAAGACCGCACATTCGTGAAGCTCAATTGCGCCGCGATTCCCACCGGCTTGCTGGAGAGCGAGCTCTTCGGACATGAACGTGGCGCTTTCACCGGGGCCATTTCGCAGAAAACGGGACGTCTCGAACTAGCGGACAACGGATCGCTCTTTCTCGATGAGGTCGGCGACATCCCCATCGAGATTCAGCCCAAACTTCTCCGCGCCCTGCAGGAGCGCGAGTTCGAGCGCCTGGGTAGCACGCGAACCAAGCAGGTTGACGTGCGCTTGATCGCCGCCACCAACCGCGATCTGGAATCGATGATCGAACGCCGCGAGTTCCGCAGCGATCTGTACTATCGCCTGAACGTCTTCCCCATCCGTATTCCGCCCCTGCGCGAGCGTCCCGAGGACATTTCGCTGCTGGTGCGTTATTTCGCCCAGAAATATGGTCGCCGGATGGAAAAGAACATCGAGTCTGTCCCCGCTGCCGCCATGAAGAAACTTGCAGGCTGGCATTGGCCCGGCAACATCCGCGAACTGGAAAATTTTATCGAGCGCTCCGTCATTCTGACGCACGGGTCCGCCCTGCAAGTACCGGTTGGTGAACTCGGCAACAACGGCAAGGCACTTCCCCTGTCCGGAACTCGCGATGCCGGCGAGCGCGACGACATCCTGCGCACCCTCAAAGAGTCACGCGGCCGCGTCGGAGGTTCGGACGGAGCCGCCGCCCGCCTCGGCCTCAAGCGCACTACTCTGATCTCCCGCATGAAGAAGCTCGGGATCAATCCGCGACAAGTGTCGTAGCCTTCGACGGTCTATCCTTGATCCGTAAAACCAGTTGGCATCCAGGCGCCAAGTTTGGCACGCGTGATGCTCTAACATTCGGCATGATCTCAGCATTCATCCTCCTTGGCCTCGGCGCAGGCTCGCTGATTTTCCTCCTGTTGTTCCTCGCTGCCCTGATCCGGGAACCAAGGCGTCACAGTCAAACCCCCCGGAATGCTGATCGGAGTCTGGCCCTCACTATCATGGAGCAGTATCGCCGCGACAGTCACCACAAGCGTGCCGCATGAAGTCGTGTTCGGCATCAGGTGTCGACACTGTCGTCGACACTTTTCGACATGCGTTCTGACAAGCCTTTACAAAGATCTTGAAATCCCTGCCTTTAGCCGGACAAGTCGAGCCGGCACCGTTTGGTATTCGGGTTGCCTAACACAGATTGGTAACAGAAAACGAATGTTCAGGATTTCAATGATCGACACACGATCCGAGCGCAGGCTTGTGGTCGAGGGAACTTTAACCGAACCTTGGGTGGACGAACTTAGAAAAACCTGGCAACACGCAAGCCAGGACGCGCAGGGGCGCAAAGTCATCATCGACTTGGACAATGCAACCGTCATCAGCCGCGAGGGGCAGGATTTGATTCTCGAACTCATGCAGGGCGGAGCGAGGTTCACCTGCGGGGCCGTTCTCACCAAGTACGTGCTCAGGAAGTTGGCGGATCGATGCCGGGGAACTCGAAGCCTGGATCGCAAGGAAGTGGGATGTTGTAAGTAACGACGTTAAGGGGAGGCGAGATGCTGCCGCAGCAAACGGGTGTTCCAGTGGGGAATCGGTCGGATTACGCGGTTTCGCGCGATTTCTGCCGTATCTTCGCCGAAGACATGAACGGGCTTTACACCTTGTCATTACTGCTCACTGCCGATCCGTCCAGAGCCGAGCAGTGCTTCGCTCAGGCGATGGACGATTGTCTTACGGCTGCCCGCGTATTCAAGGACTGGGCTCGTTCCTGGGCGCGCCGTGCGGTGATTCAGAACGCCGTTCGCCTACTGCAGCCCTCTCTGGAGCTGCGGCCGGCGTCAGTTACGGCATTGGACGCTGAGACTGCGGTGGTCTCGGACACGTCGGTCCGGCTCTCCGCCATCTTTGAACTCAAAACATTCGAACGCTTTGTGTTTGTTATGTCTGTCCTGGAGCGCTGCCCCGATCATGAAGTCATGCTGCTGCTGGGATGCTCGCGGCGCGACGTCGTCCGAGCCCGCGTTCGAGCCATGGAGCGCATCGCGAAGCTCGCGGAAAAGGGGCGTGCTGCGGTCGCATTCGGAGCGGGTACTTTCATCGGGAATGCGGGATTGGCGGCGAAAACCGCCTGATCACCGCCTTCTGATCCCAAAAGATAGTTGCGTAGATATGTCGATTTAGTTGGGGCTTAAACGTCATAACAATTAGGGGCACGAATCCTTTTGTTGGAGTAGCCAATCTGATTAGGACGCGCTCACGTGGGGTGGCGCTCAAATCCAGAACCCGTGGCACTGCCACCGTTGTAGGTGTTGGTTTCAAGGAGAGAGTTCATGGCAAAGCGAATGACCCTGGTGTTGGCCGTAACCGCAGTACTCCTTACGGCTTTGGGCTTCATAAAGTTCAAGCAGATTCAAACGGCGGTGCAGGCGGCTTCGTCGTTCCAGCCGCCTCCGCAAGCGGTGACCAGTCTGGTCGCGAAGCAGGAGCATTGGCCCGGGACCATGTCTGTGATCGGCACGATGGAAGCTGTGCACGGCGTGACCGTCAGCGCCGATCTGCCTGGTACCGTGGCAAGAATCACGTTCGAATCCGGCCAGGCCGTTCAGGCGGGCCAGATTCTGGCCGAGCTCGATACCCGGCAGGAACGCGCGCAACTCGCTTCGCTCGAAGCGCAGCGTGACCTCGCCCGTGTGAATTACGCCCGCATGGATCAACTCGTAAAAGAAGGTGTGATCTCCCGAGCGGAATATGACCAGGCGACGGCGCAGCAGAAAGCAAGCGAAGCCAATGTCGCCGAGATCCGCGCCACGATCGAACGGAAGACCATTCGCGCGCCGTTTTCCGGAATTCTCGGCATCCGTAAAGCCAACCTCGGAGAGTATCTCGCGGCGGGCGGTGCCATCGTTCCCCTGCAGTCCCTGAATCCGATCTACGTGGATTTCGGAATTCCGCAGCAGGATGCGAACAAGGTGAAGGTGGGCGGCAGCCTCCGCATCACCTCGGACGAGCTTGTTGGAGCCGTCTTCACCGGACGTGTCACTGCCATCAACTCCGTAGTGGACGAGACAACTCGCAACTTGCAGGTGCAGGCGACCCTTTCCAATCCCGGCGGCAAACTGCGTCCCGGCATGTTCGTTGAGGTTGAGTTGGGGCTGGGCGCGAGCCGCGACGTCATCGCGCTGCCGGCGTCCGCCATCAACTACGCGCCTTACGGCGACTCGGTCTACGTCATCACCGACATGAAAGACCCGAAAGGTCAGACCTACCGCGGGGTGCGTCAGCAGTTCGTCAAGGTCGACGGATCTCGCGGCGACCAGGTCGCGATCATCTCCGGCCTCAAGGCGGGCGACGAAGTCGTGACCTCCGGCGTGTTCAAGCTGCGGAACGGCGCCGCCGTCCTGGTCAATAACAAGGTGCAGCCGGGCAACAATCCCGCGCCCAAGCCTTCAGACAGCTAATCGAGGACAGCGAATGAAGTTCACCGATCTATTCGTAAAGCGTCCCGTCCTTGCGATCGTCGTCAGCCTGGTCATCCTGATCGCAGGCCTGCAGTCGATCCGCTCGTTGAGCGTGCGTCAGTACCCGCGCAGCGACATCGCTGTGGTGCAGATCACGACGGTTTATGTCGGTGCCAACGCCGACCTGGTTCGCGGGTTCATCACCACTCCGCTGGAGCGCGTCATCGCCAGCGCCGATGGCATCGACTACATGGAGTCGTCGAGCGCTCAGGGACTCAGCACCATTACGGTTCACCTGAAGCTCAACTACGACACGAACGCTGCGCTAACCCAGATCCAGGCGAAGCTCGCGCAGGTCCGCAATGATCTGCCTCCTGAGGCGCAGCAGCCCGTCATCGATCTGGAAACCGCAGATACTCAGTTTGCCGCGCTGTACCTCGGCTTCTCGTCGGCGAATCTCGATCAGAACCAGATCACCGACTACCTCACCCGAGTGGTACAGCCGAAGCTGAGTGCCGTGAGCGGAGTGCAGCGCGCCGACATTCTCGGCGATCGTACCTTCGCCATGCGCATCTGGCTCAAGCCCGACAAGATGGCGGCGCTCGGCATTTCCGCGTCTCAGGTGCGCGACGCTTTGGCGAAGAACAACCACCTCTCGGCTCTCGGCCAGACCAAGGGCTCGATGGTGTCGGTGAACCTGATCGCCAACACCGACCTGCGCACGCCCGAAGACTTCCGGCAAATGGTCGTGAAAGAAGACAACGGCGTCGTTGTTCGGCTGGGTGAAATCGCAGATGTCGTTCTCGGCGCTCAGAACTACGAACAGGACGTTCGCTTCAACGGCGAGACGGCGACGTTCATGGGCATCTGGGTTTTGCCTACCGCGAACTCGCTCGAAGTCATCAAGAACGTTCGCGCGACCTTGCCGGAAATTCAGGCGCAATTGCCTCCCGGCATGAAATTGGGCATTCCCTACGACTCGACCGCTTACATCCAGGACGCCATCAGGGAAGTGCTCAGCACGCTCACCGAGACCTTGCTGATCGTTATCGTGGTGATCTTCCTGTTCCTGGGGTCGTTCCGGTCGGTACTGATCCCGATCGTCGCCATCCCGATTTCGCTGATCGGCGCCGTCTTCCTGATGCTGGTGGCGGGCTTCACCATCAATCTTCTGACGCTCCTCGCCATCGTGCTTTCGGTCGGCTTGGTGGTCGACGATGCCATCGTGATGGTGGAAAACGTCGAGCGCCACATTCAACTGGGCAAGACGCCTTTCCGCGCGGCCATCGATGGCGCGCGTGAACTGGTGGGACCGATCATCGCCATGACCATCACTCTGGCGGCCGTGTACGCTCCCGTTGGCATTCAGGGCGGCTTGACGGGTGCGCTATTCCGCGAGTTTGCCTTCACCCTGGCGGGCGCAGTCATCGTCTCGGGGGTGGTCGCATTGACTCTCTCCCCGATGATGGGTTCCAAGCTCCTACGGGCCGGCGCCACTGAGCACGGCTTCGCCGGGTGGATCAACCGCCGCTTCGATAGTGTGCGGGATGCTTACTCACGAGCCTTGTTCGGGACGCTCCAGTATCGTCCTGTGGTGCTTACTGTCTGGGCGATTGTCGTGGTCCTGATTGTCCCGTTCTACATGTTCTCGCAACGCGAGCTCGCGCCCGCCGAAGATCAGGGTGTTGTGTTCGGCGTCATTCAGGCGTCCCCCAACTCCACGATTGATCAGACGAACCTGTATACATCGCAGGTGTACGACGTCTATCACTCGTTCCCGGAAAGCGAGAGCATCTTCCAGATCACCTCGCCGACCGGAGGTTTCGGCGGCATGGTGACCAAGCCCTGGAGCCAGCGCAAGAAGACCGCGCAGCAGCTCCTGGTTCAGTCGGTTGGGCCTCTCTCACAGATTCCGGGTATTCGCGTGATTCCGTTGACGCCTCCACCGCTGCCGGGCGGCGGAAACTTCCCGGTTGAGTTTGTCATTGTCTCGGCCGCGGAGCCGCGCCAACTGACGGAGTTTGCGAACCAACTCGTGCAGAAAGCGTTCGCCAGCGGCCTGTTCATCTATGCCGACTCCGACCTGAAGTTCGACCAGCCGCAAGCTGAGGTCGTCTTCGATCGCGACAAGCTCCGCTCTCAGGGAGTCGACCTGACGCAGGCTGGTCAGGATCTTTCCACCATGCTGGGCGGGGACTATGTCAACCGCTTCAGCATCCAGGGTCGCAGCTACAAGGTTATTCCGCAGATCAAGCGCGCCGAGCGCTTGACGCCCGATCAGCTCAAACAGATCTACGTCACGGGCTCGGACAATAAACTCGTCCCGCTATCGACGTTCGCGACCCTGAAGACGACTACCGAGCCGCGCGAGCTGAAGAAGTTCCAGCAGCTCAATGCCGTGACCATCCAGGGCGTGATCCCTCCAAACGTCCCGCTGGACAAGGCGTTGACATTCCTTGAGGACCAGGCCAAGACGATTCTGCCGCAAGGTTTCACCGTCGACTACGCGGGCGAATCGCGCCAACTTCGGGTAGAAGGCAGTAAGTTCCTGGGTGTGTTTCTGCTGTCGGCGGTGCTGATCTATCTGGTACTGGCCGCGCAATTCGAAAGCTTCCGCGATCCGTTCATCATTCTGGTCGGGTCAGTTCCGCTGGCTTTGTCGGGTGCGTTGATGTTCTCGTTCCTGGGCCTGACGACGCTGAATATCTACAGTCAGGTCGGATTGATCACGCTGGTCGGACTGGTTTCGAAAAACGGCATTCTGATCGTGGAGTTCGCCAACCATCTGCAGGAACAGGGTCGAAACAAGCTAGCCGCAGTAGTCGAAGCGGCCAGCACGCGGTTGCGGCCGATTTTGATGACGACGGCCGCCACCGTGGTCGGCCACTTTCCCTTGGTGCTGGCGACTGGTCCGGGCGCTGGCGCTCGCAACAGCATCGGCATCATGCTGGTCAGCGGCATGATCATCGGAACGCTGTTCACGCTGTTCGTGGTTCCGTCGATCTACATGCTGGTGGCGCGCAAGCACGTGGCCGACGAAGCCGAGCGCAAGGAAGCGGAATCGGTCCTTCCCGAACCGGAGGAAGCCGTCGCATAATCGAGCATCATGATCAAGCTCGTTTATTGCATCCGGAAGAAACCAGACTTGTCGGACGAGGAATTTTTTCGATACTGGAAGGACGTGCACGGTCCGCTGGGCGCGAAGATTCCTCGCCTCCGCAAGCTGGTCCAGAGCCACCGCATTACAATTTCCGCCGACACACATCAGCCCAGCTATGACGGCATGGCCGAGCTCTGGTTCGACGACGTCGCGTCCCTGCTCGCTGCGCGCCAATCGCCAGAATGGAAAGCCTCCAGCGACGACGAAGTAAAGTTCATCGACTTCACGCGCGTCGCCTACTTTGTCGCCGAGGAGCATGTCATCCTCAATCCGACGGCTATCCATTCAAAATAAGCCTCTTCAGAAAAACTTCACACCATTTCAGTTCCGCTCCATGGAGCGCCTCCCCGAAATGAGGCAATATCTCGGCACGTCGAGGGGGACGGAGTCGGAGGTGATATATGGCGAAGGTAATCGAGTTTTACATTCCGAACAGATTTCGCAAACCAGCGAAATGGATTCCTGAGGAGCAGCGCGGCAAAGTAATCGAATTCCGTCCTCCGCTCCCCAAGTCAGCCTGAAGGCTTGTTCGGATTTGGCGAGTGAGGATGCTGGGCCGTTCGGGGAAAGCGGCCTAAGCATCCTCTCTCTCCACCGAGACCTGAGATGGTTGGCCCTGCCGCATGACCGGCATTCCGCCGGTCTACCGAATCTTTCATAACTCTCCTGTCAGCGTTGAATTCACACAAGTTTGATCTCTGGATTACCTGCGATTCATATCGCTCGGGAATTCTCTTCTCACACTTCGGGCGCGACTCGAATAAGAGGAGAATCTCATGAGAAATCTGCGGACAATTCTGGCGTGGGGCACAACTGCACTCTCAACATTTGTTATGTCATCGACCGTAGCAAACGCACAAATGAGCAGCGTGAAAACCGTGTGGGTCATCCTGATGGAAAATCACAATTGGACCGGCAACAACGCGGGCGCAAAATTTGGAGCGCCCGACCTCAAGGACAACCCGCAAGCCCCCTATATCAATGGCCCTCTGCTTGAAACTTCAGCGCACGCCGAGCAGTATTACAACCCTCCAGACAACCATCCCAGCCAGCCAAACTACATATGGCTGGAGGCGGGAACCAACTTCGGCGTTCTCGCCGATACCCAGCCCGGCGATCCGCAAATCTCGACGCACAAGCATCTGGTGCGGCTCCTCGAAGATGCCGGCATTTCGTGGAAGGCGTACGCCGAGCCCGACTTCGGCAGCGCGGTGTTCGACACCTGCCCGATCGATTTCAACTTTCTTGATGTCGAACATCTCGCCTTCGTATTCTTCAGTGACGTCAACCGTGGACTGAGTCCGAAGTCGGCGGAATGCATCAAGCACGTGCGGCCGTACTACGAATTAGCGACCGACCTGGCCAACCAGACTTCGGCGCGTTACAACTTCATCACGCCCAACCTGTGTCATGACGGGCACGAGCGCGTTTCTCCCTGCAGCGCCCAGGAAAGCAGAGACAACACGCTGCGCAGTGACACCTGGCTGAAGCAAAACGTGCCGCTCATCCTGAATTCTGCCGAGTACAAGCAAGGCGGGGCACTGTTCATCATCTGGGACGAAGCCGAAGACAGCGGTCCCTTCAGCGACGGCCCGATCGGGATGTTCCTGCTTTCGCCCTTTGCCAAAGGCGCCGGCATGACAGCGTACAGCAACAGCATTCACTACGACCACAGCTCGACCCTGAAGACGCTGGAAGAGATCTTCCAGGTGGGGCCGTTGCTGGGCGCGGCCGCAAGTCCCGCCACCAACGACTTGAGCGATCTGTTTCAGTGAAGAAGTACGACGATTGGGGAAGCCCCGCTCAACTGATACTTGGGCGGGGTCCTTCCCGACAGCACCTGGATGCTCTCGCCCGGGATATCCCCGTCAACCAACCGCTCGGGGCCCGCCCGGCTCTCTCCTATGCTGCTTCGCTCGACTTAAACCGCAACCCTTTGCGGTAGAGCCCGTCACTGCCGACATCAAAAACCCGGTTAAAGCGTGCGCGATAGTTTTCCAGCGCGGCGTTCGCCGTGAACTCCATCAGTTGTTCCGGGGAGAAGTGTTTGCTCAACTCCGCATAGAGCTCGTCGCTGATGTTCGACGGCGTATCGGCCATGGCGTCGGCCATGCGCAACAGCGCCAGCTCCGCCGGTGTAAAACTCTCGTAGCGTCCCTCGGGGATGGCGGCAATCTCCTCGTCATTCAACCCATACATTCTGCCGCCGGCAGAATTGGCATCGATTCAAAACGGGCAACCGACCCGCGCGGCCGTGCGCAAGGTGACGAGCGCGCGCAGCCGGTGCGGAACCCTGGCTCTCTGGCCTAACAGCCACTCCCCGGCGATGTTGAACCAGAAAAGACGCGGCACGCGGGCCTGAATCTTCTGCGGCGTCAGGTCGCGGCCCAGCATCTTGCGGACTTTGTTGAACACCTGGCGCATGAAGAACGGCGCCCGTTTCGGATCGATGCCCTCGACTCTTGCCATGTGCTCTGGGACTCCTTTCGCGGATTCCTCCACGGAAATTCGATACGATTCGATGATCGGAACACAGCGAGGGGTGGCCAGGAAGCCTTGCGGAAATCGCAGGTTTCGGAGGGGCTTCAGTCGGGCGCACAACACATCGCGCACTTTCCGATGTGTGGGTTTTGTGAACGGTAACTTGAGCGATGAGCGGTTCACCCTGCTGAGCCTGCGGTGGAAAGATCCGGAAGCGCCACATTCAGCCGAGAACGTGAGCAAGACGATCACGATTTACTTGATCCGGGTGGAGATGAAGGACTAACGCGCCCCGCAGGCCACGGGTCCAACCACCGGGGTTGGAAGGGGCCCCTCTGATTCCCGAAACGAACCTCGAAATCAGGGGAATATTCTTGCCGGGTGAGATGAAACAGAGCAAGAAGCGATGATAATCGGAGCTGCTCCCAAATACTTCAAATTCCTGAAGAGGCACGACGATGAACCGATCCCTCTCAATTGCCTTAATCTTGTGTTTTTGCTTTGAGGCTCTGTGGGCAGGCGTGGACAGCCAAAAGACGATGTACGTCGGAGGCACTCTCAGCTCAATCAAAGAGCAAACAGAAGGAGTTTCATCCACCAGCGACGAGAAAGTTTTCCTCTTTGACTACGGCAACAGCAAACTCCAGATTCCTTACGATCGAATCGAGAGCCTCGAGTATGGGCAGAAGGTTGGTAGACGCGGCGGGATTGTCAGCCGCTGGGTTATCACGAAGAAGCGCAAGCATTACCTGACGATCGGTTACAAAGATGAAAACGGCCAGCAGCAATCCGCGGTGCTGGAACTCGGTAAGGACATTGTTCGGGTAACGCTCGCTGCTCTGGAAGCGCGCAGCGGCCGCAAGATTGAGTACCAGGACGAAGAAGCGCGGAAAAGCGGCAGCGGAAATTAGCAGTCCGTAGAGTCGGGTGTGGAGAGGCTGCCGGCGTGGTCGGTACTGTTCTGGTTGTTCTCTCCTGACAAGGATGAGTATTCGGAAGAGTTTCTATTGACACCGCTGGACGAAGCGACATTTCGACTGGCAATGGATTCGTCGGAGATGCCAGCGATGTCAAATAGATGAACAGCCGCTGGGGTGATCTAGTGACACTTCTCACGCGCTAAAGCCCGGCCTCTGCGGCACAGCTGAAGCTGCGCCCTTCCACAAATCGTCTCTCGCTACGCTTTCGGGGAGGGGTCAGAGCCCTGTCCCTACACAACAAAAGGGCGGCTCGCGCCGCCCTTCTGAGAACTGGGAACTGAGAACTGGTTCTATGTTCCTTCGTTCCAACTCGCCAGATACTCTTCCTGCTCCGGTGTGAGGCGGTCGATCTTGATGCCCATCGACTCGAGTTTCAGCTTCGCTACGCGCTTGTCGAGTTCCGCGGGAACGGTGTAGACCTTTTTCTCCAGCGTAGCGTGGTTCTTCACCATGTACTCGCAGGAGAGCGCCTGGTCGGCGAAGCTCATGTCCATCACCGAGGCGGGGTGGCCTTCGGCGGAGGCGAGATTGATCAGGCGGCCTTCGCCCAGCAGGTTGATGCGGCGTCCGTCTTTCATCGTGTACTCGTCGACGAAGTTGCGAGTGGTGCGCTTCGACGACGACAGCTTTTCGAGCGACGGAATATCGATCTCGACGTTGAAGTGTCCCGAATTCGAGATGATCGCGCCGTCTTTCATTAACTCGAAGTGTTGCTTGGCAAGCACGTTCTTGTTGCCGGTGACGGTGCAGAATACGTCGCCGATCTTTGCGGCTTCTTCCATGCTCATGACGCGGTAGCCGTCCATGACGGCTTCGAGCGCTTTCGTGGGATCGATTTCGGTGATGATGACTTCGGCGCCGTTGCCGCGGGCGCGGCTGGCGAGCCCGCGTCCGCACCAGCCGTAGCCGGCGACGACGAATTTCGATCCGGCTAACAGGAAGTTCGTCGCGCGAATGATGCCGTCAATCGTGGACTGCCCGGTGCCGTAACGGTTGTCGAACAGGTGCTTGGTGTCGGCGTCGTTGACGGCGACGATCGGATAGGCGAGCACGCCTTCTTTCGCCATGGCACGCAGGCGAATCACGCCTGTGGTGGTCTCTTCGGTGCCGCCGATGACGTTCGCCAGTTCGGCCTTGCGCTTGGTGTGGAGCACGGACACCAGGTCGGCGCCGTCATCCATGGTGATCTGCGGCTTGTGGTCGAGCGCCGCCTGAATGTGCGCGTAGTAGCTCTCGTTGTCCTCGAACTTGATGGCGAAGACCGGAATGTTGTGGTCGCGGACCAAGCTGGCGGCCACGTCGTCTTGCGTGGATAACGGATTCGAGGCGCACAGCGCCACGTCGGCGCCCCCGTCGCGCAGGGCGATCATCAAGTTCGCGGTCTCAGCGGTAACGTGCAGGCACGCCGATACGCGCACGCCCTTCAGTGGCTGGTTCTTGATGAACTCTTTGCGAATGATCTGGAGAACTTTCATCGACTGGTTGGCCCACTCGATGCGCTTCTTCCCCAGATCGGCCAGTTCGAAACTCTTTACATCACAGGCAATGCTTGGTGTTGACATTGGCTCCCTTTATCCCCGGAATGATGGCATTAGTAAAAGGTCAGAGGTCAGAGGTCAGATTGCAGAGGTGAAACCCTGGAGCTTTTCGCCTCTGCAATCTGACCTCGGCAATCTGCAAGTCTTATTTGCGCGCCCCCACCGGCTCTTGTTTCAGCCCGGCGTCGGCAGCGAGCTTGGCGGCTTTGTCGGTCGCTTCCCAGGTGAAGTCGGCGTCGCTGCGGCCGAAGTGGCCATAGGCTGCGGTCTTGCGATAGATCGGACGTCGCAGGTTCAACGACTCGATGATGCCACGCGGCGTCAGCTTGAAGTTCGCGCGAATCAGATCCGGAATAATCGTCGCATCCACCTTCTCGGTTCCGAAAGTATCCACTAGGACGCTGACGGGTTCGGCAACACCGATGGCGTAGGCGAGTTGCACTTCGCAGCGCTCCGCGAGACCGGCCGCGACAATGTTCTTCGCGATATGCCGCGCCATGTAAGCGGCGGATCGGTCAACCTTGGTCGGATCCTTGCCGCTGAAGGCGCCGCCGCCGTGACGTCCCATGCCGCCGTAGGTGTCGACGATGATCTTGCGCCCGGTGAGGCCGCTATCGCCCATCGGCCCGCCGATGACGAAACGTCCCGTGGGATTGATGTGGTACTTGGTGTCTTCGTCGAGCAGGTTGGCCGGAATCACAGCCTGGATGACGTGCTTGAGAATGTCGGCCCGAAGTTCGTCGTTCCCGATCGTCTCGGAGTGTTGGGTGGAAACGACGACGGCATCCACGCGCTTCACCTTGCCCGGCGCGGAGTATTCAACTGTGACTTGAGATTTTCCGTCAGGACGAAGGTAAGGGCAGGTGCCGTTCTTGCGGACTTCCGTCAGCTTCTGGCACAGCTTGTGCGCCAACGCGATCGGCATAGGCATGAGTTCAGGCGTCTCGTTGCAGGCGAAGCCAAACATCATTCCCTGGTCGCCGGCACCGCCGGTGTCGACGCCCATGGCGATGTCGCCCGACTGCTTGTTGATGCTCGAGATCACGGCGCAGGTGTTGGAGTCGAATCCGTACACGGCATTGTCGTAGCCGATGGACTGCACTACGCCGCGGACCGTGTTCTGGAAATCGACGTAGGCTTTGGTGGTGATCTCGCCGGCAATGACGACCAGGCCGGTGCAGGTCAGGGTCTCACAGGCGACGCGGCTGGCGGGATCTTCACGCAGGCACGCGTCGAGAATGGCATCGGAAATCTGGTCGGCAATCTTGTCCGGATGCCCCTCGGTAACTGATTCCGAGGTAAAAAGAAAACGATTCGTTGGCAACTTGGTATCTCCTCAAGGTGACTTCGAGCGCCGGGTTCGATAAGGGGGGCTTATGAGGCCACAGGCTCTTAACCGGGGGTCTGTCTATTCTTAAAAACGGTACCAAAGTTAGGCTTTCAAAGCAATGGAATTGGCGGTGACGGAAGGGGTAGCACAGCGAGTGGCGTGGGAGGGCAGCGAATGGATGTGTGGACGTGGCAAATGGCAGAAAAGAAAGCCAGAATCCTTACTGAACCGCGGGTGGAGGCGTGGCGGCCGGCTGCAGCCCGTCGGCAGCAAAAGTGAGGATTTTGACCTCGCCATACCCCCCCTGCCGGGGCAGCTTTTTTCCGTTGAACACAAAGTCGACAGCTCCGGTGTTGCCCGACTTCAGCACGATCTGGTTCCGGGCGTGGATCGCGTGCTGGTCCCCCGCCAGGAGAGTCTCGGTAAAGGTGGGCTTGCCGTCGGCGGTGATGGAGAGCCAGGAGTCCTCACGGGCCAGAACCACCACGGTGAACTCGCCGGGTTGCGCGCCAGAGGACGATGGAAGAGGCGCGGCAGGCTTTTCAGTTGCGGAGGCTGGCCGCGAAACCGGACCCGCGGCGGCCTCAGGTTTTGGCGCTGCCGCTTCGACGCTCGCGCTCTCTGGGCGAGTTGCTGCGGGCGCAGGCTGATTCTGGGCTGCCGGGGCCGAGTCCGTTGACTTCTGCATGGCTGGACTTGGAGCAGTTCGGCTTTCCGGAGCGTGCTGGCGCCGGCTCCAGAGAGAGAGCGCCAGAGCGATGAGCAGAAGCAGAGCCGCGAAAAGCCCCCAGGGAAGCGGCTTGGAGGCGGATGGCGGCCGGGGTTGTGGACGAATGGCCTCGGCCTTGATCTCCGGGAGGGGTACGGGAGCGCCCTCCCCGGAAGCTTCCAGGTAGTCGGCGACCGTCTGATCTTCGTCCAACCCGAGGCAGCGAGCATAGGCGCGAACGAAGCCCTTGTTGAAGATGCCACCGGGAAGCAGCGTGAACTTGTCTTCCTCAAGCGCCTGCAGCATGCGCGTGCCGATTTTGGTGGAGATGGAGATTTGCTCCAGCGTGATGGAGCGCTTCACCCGTTCCTGCTTCAGTTTTTCGCCGAAGGATGGCAATCCAGTTCTCCCGCCCGGGTCGTGTAGGGCGGACATTCTTGTCCGCCCCGCTGGCCAGACGACTGACAAGAGTATCCCCTCCGCACGGGCCACGGACAACCATTGTCCGTTCCCCCCAGAGGGGCAGTGCTGGAATTCTACTCTGAGAGAGGATCTGTGGCGGTGCTCGACGCCTGGTTCGCGAGAGGCAGCGGTGGCGTCACCTGTCCTTCGAAGTAGGACTCGGCTTTCTTCCACGCCTTTTCCGCAACCACGTGGCCGAGTCGTTGACCGGCCAGGTCGACGGCGCGGAAGTGAATGCCGCCGTAGCGCCGCGACATGCCCGCTTCGATGGCAGCCTCGGTGAAGGTTTCCCATCTCAGCGTGATCGGTTGGGAAGGAGTGGTTCCGGGTTCGATCTTCGAACTCCCTTTCGCAAGCGTGACAGAATCACCGAAGCGATCGCTGCCCGTCCACAACTGCAAGATGCGCGCGGCGGCAGCGCTGTAGGTGCTGTGACCGGAGACGTATTCAGGAAAAGGAGGAGTGGGAAATGTCGCGGGCTGATACGGAATCCATTGCGCGCCATCCATCTCGACGGTGCCTTTGCCCGGACCGCCCCAGGCCCGAATTTTCCTGCCGCGAAAGAGCAGCGGAATCGCAGTAACCGGTCGGACAGAGTCGTATTCCCGCTTGGCGTCCCAGGCGGCGATCGAGGAGTCGAACATCGCGTTCGAGAGGACGAAGAACATCTTTACGTCGTCGTCGAGAGTGTGATGGTCGCGTTCGGAAACGAATTGAGCAAACTGCAACCAGTGGCCGGGAGGCTGCTCGGTGCCGGGGCCGTCGGACCAGTACTCGGCAATCATCTTTTCGCGATCGGTGAGATGAGCACTCAGGGCGATCAGTTCTTCGGCCTGCTGCTGATATTCGGGCGTGCCGTACTTGAATGGGCCTGGCTCGACGGCGGAGCGAAACTCGTCGCCTTTGGTCAGGGCGAACGGCGTTACGTAGCACCACTGCGCCCCCGCAAACATCTGGAGGACGAGGCTGCCGGTGGAGTCGGTGTAAGTGAGGGGCTGCCAGTGTTCGGGATTCAGAGGCTTGGTGAACGAAGCCCGCGCCGGGACGGTGCCGGGAGGGTTGAGAGGACGATATCCACTCCAATCACTGTACGCGCCGTCCGTCAGATCGCCGAGTTGGTTGGACTTGTCGTGATGGCGGAATTCCAGAACGGCGGCAGGTCCAGACACGTTGCCAGAGCATTTGAGATTATCAGCAACCCCACGAATACAGATTTGATCACGCGCATGGCATCCTCACATTAACTGAATTCAGTGAGCGATAATTGTCCGTTGTAGGGCACTAGGTCCGCCTCCTGTCCGGCTGCTCCATCCACGCCCTGGTCTTCCCTGACTCCAACGAAATTTGTGGCTGCAATTCCTCCGCGGTGTTGTCGAGTCCAGAGACAACCGAAAATCATGCCATTCTTGATTGTGAATTTTCGTCTCATCGTCGAGCAATGTCAGTCCAGTGGCGCGCCCATCGGCATCAGCGGGTTCGCGGTGGACAGTAGGATCGTAATTGGCGGCCAGCCAATTGCAGCGATTGGAGCCCCAGGAATAGAGATTTAGGGAAGCTTACTCGTTCACCTTCCTCTGGCTCGGCAATTCATTTCGCGGTGAAGAAGGAATAGACATTTAAGCTGTGGCTGCACACAAACTGCAAAGTCTTTCGCATCTCTGTCGCATCTTCAGACTAAATTGATGTGTTTTCGCCGAGTTATTTCTTGACAATAGTCTAGAGACAAGACAGTATGTGGGACATCCCCAGCGGACGGGGTCCCCCCAGAAAGCCCGTCCCGAAGTCAAAAATCCATCAATCAGTTAAGAAGTCAGCGAGTGAGTGGAGCTACGACTGTGCTCTTTCATCATGCGCGCGGCGTTGGACACCGGTGACCGACGGCACGCGTGTTGACAAATGGGCATGCCTCCGCAAAGGACGACTTGGCGGAGGTCAACGGGGATGGAGTTGGCGGCATGTTTGTTTCCGCGCCAGCTTCCATGATCAACACAACTTGTGCAGTGACAAACCGGTTTTCAAACGGGGTGAGCCCTGCAGACTCCTGTGCCACGTCCGCGTGGCGAGCAAGGGATTCTGGTTAGGTTGGAGGGTTGGCATGTCACTGCCCGATTAACGAAAGCTCATCTACTTCCAGGAGATCAAAAGCATGAAGAGACGTTCTTGTCGTTCGACAATAGCGATCGCAGTACTAGTTATGGCTAGCTTAACCTTTGGGGCGGCGCAGGACGAGCGCACCCCCGGGGCAGGCGAGGCCCAGGCAGCGCCGTATCAGGCGCCTCCGGCAGCCGCCGTCAGGCAACAGGGCTCCGTCATCATTCCGGATAGCAGTGTCGCGCGTCCCGAGGATGCCGGCAAATTCGCTCACACTTTCCTCAAGATCTTCGCTCCCGCTGGCCGCCCCATGGCCTCCATCAGCCCGGACAACACCTTTGCTGAGTATCCGGCATCGATCGCCTGCGTGTACGGCGTAGGCCCGAAGTATGCGGGATGCGTGCCGGCCAACAACGGCAAACACGCTACCGGCGGTTGGGGTGCAATCGCACTGGTCGACGCTTTTGACACACCGACGGCTCAGGCCGATCTGGACTTTTTCGACACCTTCTTCGGCCTGCCAAAAGCAAAGTTCACGAAGGTCATTGCCGACTCGAGCTTCGGCACCCTCGGCGGATTGGTTGCCAGCTGCTCCGGCACGCCCCCAACGAACAGCGGCTGGGGCCTGGAAACGGCTCTGGACATCGAGTGGGCGCACGCAATGGCGCCCAGCGCGAAGATCATCCTGGTCGAGGCCTGCAGCAACAGCTACAACGACCTGCTCTATGCCGAAGCTGTGGCTGGCATCAAAGTGTATGCGGCCGGCGGCGGCGACATCTCCAACAGCTGGGGAAGCGGAGAATTCTCGGGTGAAGTTGGCACCACCGACGACTTCTTCTACCGCTACTACTGGCAGAACGTCACCTATTTTGCGTCCGCTGGCGACGCAGGCTTGGGTGCGGCATATCCCAGTTCTTCGCCCTGGGTCGTTTCTGCGGGCGGTACCACTATCAACCGCGACGCTTCCGCAAATTTTCTGAATGAAAGCTGCTGGGCGGGTTCAGGCGGTGGCGTAAGCGCATTTGAAGTCTGGCAGAACCCACCGAACATCCTTAACGGGATGGGCCCGTGGTCTGACTATCAATATGAACTGTTCGGGCAGGGTGCGCGCCAGACTCCCGACATCTCCTTTGACGCCGATCCTGCCAGCGGCGTGTGGGTTCGTTATAACGGCTCGTGGTATGTCGTTGGCGGCACCAGCGTGTCCTCACCGGCACTGGCTGGCATCGTCAATGCGTCCGGTCAAAAGCTGGGGCAGGCTCCTCCGGCCGGCGGCTTCTATCACACCGGGGAGAACAACCTTCTCTATTCGCAGCTCAACGCGGTGGCCGCGTATAAGAAGAACTTCTACGATGTCACCACGGGTTCGAATGGCGCCGCCGCTGGTCCAGGCTATGACAATTGCACTGGTATCGGCAGCCCGCGAGGCAAACTCGGGAAGTAGTCTTTCACTTGACTGTCACCGGCTGTCTTCAGAGGCCCTGCCTGGCAGGGCCTCTTCTTTTTCTTCTTCTTTGGTTGGTGTTCCTAGCGGCTGGCCCATCCCAGGGATGTTCGCGGGTCGAGCGCGGAAGAGGTCCCATCCGTTTCAGGTCGTTACGCTAATGAGTAACTATCTTGTCGCTGTCCACGATCCGCTCGATGGTGGACGCAAAATATGTTTGACTGACGTTCCCGGGTCCGTTCGGGGCCGGTCCCGAAGCTGGTCCGCTCAGAACCATCAACACACGATCGCCGACCGCGAGCGGCGCTCCGTCCACCTGCTTTCCATCAGGCAATAGGACTCTCGCGCCCGATATATCGACCCTGAAAGTGGGCCCCGCGACTACGAACTGCGCGTGGACTCCCGGCCCGCCTGGGTGACCGTCCGGCGTCTTCACCGTTACGATTCCGCCTTGCAACGTGGTGATGCGGCCTTGTATTACGAAGAACTCACAAGAGGATGATTGGCCATGCACTCGAGATTGGCTGTCGCCCGGCATCTCGCGACCCTTCATACTGCCGCAATCCGCGAAGAACATGGTCGCCGCCAGCAGTGCATAAATCCTTCGCCTGCGTCCCACAATCATTGCCGTGGCTCCCACAACACCTCTCCCGCCGAAAATCAGCTTAAACGGAGCAGTTCTCAACTTTCAATGAGTCGCAGCTCTTAATCAGCACGCTTCGTAGAATACTCCGGGAGTTGATCCGCGTCCCGATTTTGTTCGCGCCGATAACTGCATTTACGCCTTTTCGTTTCAGATGTGCACTTACCTTGAGCAGGTTTGTCCAGACCTTCACGAGCAGGGAAATGGAGGTTCATCTCTGCGCAGAATTTGCTCCCGTCCGCGAAAGAGCATCTCCACCGGGGGCGGGTTTCATGACTGTCCCAACCCGCCGATGTTACGGGTTCTTGACAACCCGTCCACCCTATAAGATAATCAATGCACACGAATCAATAGCTCATTGACAATTTGGCGACGACCGGGTTGACTGTCGCTGTCATCGGTGAAAAGGTTTTGACCAGGTGTCTCCTAACTCCTTATTCCGGAATATTTTGCCTCCAACCCCTTGGGGCTCAATATTTTGCGCGGATTGCCCAGCCTAAGTCCCTGATTCCAGATATTTTGAGCCGGGAAGGGGGAGTGGGAAGGGGGGGCCGTTATCATCTGGTAAATGGGTTGGCGGCTTGCAGTCCGTCAGCTCAGACCCGTCAAACTACGGTGCGTGAACCTGGGAGCGGGGCAGGAGATCCCCGCTGACCGTTGATCACCTCGCGAGCTGCGCTTCTGGTCTCGAACTGCCGTCAAGGGCATGGATGAATCGATGCCTCATTGTCTCTGTTGCCCTTCCGAGTTCGCTTCACGGTTCCCGGTTACTATCGTTCATTGCCCGGTGTGCGGGGCGAAAATTATAATCCCTTATCTTCCTACCTGATCGAGGAGTGCATGCCGGAGGCAGCGGGCACATCTCCAACTCGCTTGTCGCAAGAGCTCAGCATCTTTCATGATGTAGCCAAAGCTCTTACGTCGTCGCTCGACCTGGATTCCATCCTGCAGACGATCATGGAGAAGATGGCGGAATACTTCCGTCCGGAGACCTGGTCGCTGCTGATGGTGGATGACCAGAAGAACGAGCTGTACTTCGCCATTGCCGTGGGCGCGGCGGCGGAAGTGCTCGCCAATGCCCGGGTCAAGATGGGAGAGGGAATCGCCGGATGGGTGGCGAAGAATGGCCAGCCGCTGATCGTGCCCGACGTGCAGAATGAGCCGCGGTTCTCGCGGCGGCTGGACGATCTGACGCGCTGGCAGACGCAGTCGTTGATTTGCATGCCGTTGCGGTCGCGGCACCGAGTACTGGGCGTAATTCAACTCGTGAACGTGGACGTGAAAGCGCTAAGCGAACAGGAGTTGTTCTTCTTGCACGCCTTATGCGACTACGCAGCGATCTCGATTGAGAACGCCAAGGCTGTCGAAAAGATTCAGGAACTTACCATTACGGACGACTGCACCGGACTGTTCAACGCGCGGCATCTTTATAAGACGCTCGAGACAGAGGTCTACCGGTCGGCGCGCTTTGGGTATGAGTTCAGCGTGATTTTCATCGACTTGGACCACTTCAAGCAGGTGAACGACACCAAGGGCCATCTGGTGGGGAGTCGATTGCTCGCCGAGGTTGGTTATCTGATCAAGGCGCAGTTGCGGCTGATCGATTTTGCGTTTCGCTATGGCGGGGATGAGTTTGTCGTTCTCCTGCCGCAGACGGGGAAAGACCAGGCAGTGGTGGTCGCAAAGCGCTTACAGGATTCGCTGCGCCTGGGACACTTCTGCGGCGAGCAGGGCCTGGATCTGGGAGTGCGGGCCAGCATGGGACTGGCGACGTTCCCTCACGACGCGCAGACGCCGCACGACATCATCCGTCAAGCGGACGAAATGATGTACATGGTGAAGAACACGACGCGGGACAACATTGGAGTGGCGTCACGGGGACTGATGGAAGAGTAGTGGTCAGTTGCGACGCTGACATTTGTGGTGCGGGGGGGGCGGGTCGCCGGCGCTACGTTGCTGTGTGGCTTGCTTTCTTCTTTTGGGATTAGTTTTGTTTTTCGCGCTGCTTTAGCGGGTCTGGCTGATCGGCCTTCTTTTCGGTTGCAGGCTTGTCGGGTTTCCAGGCGAAGGCGTTGGCGGGTGCGTTGGGATTCACTCCGAAATCCCAGACGTAGAGGTTCATCCCTTCTTTGCCGAGCATTTCGGCAACCGCGTATTCCCCCCCGGGCAAAGGATCTTTGGGCGTGACTTTAACCCAGCCGCCGGTCATCTCAGAAACGGTGGCGGGGACGAAGCGCTGATCGGCCGTGACTTTGCCGTAGGGCGCGATCTTGATCCCGCCGGCGATGCGCTTGCCACCTTTTACTTCAGCGCGAATGATCTTGAAACGTTCGGCGGGCGGGAGCGGCGGTAGTTCTCCCGGTGCGGTGACGGTCTTGCCGGCGGCATCCTGGGCGTCGATGTTGATGTAGATCAGCGGCACACCGGTGTGCGATTGGACTTTTGCGCGCACGCCGGGGAGTTCGATGGTCTGCTTGGCGCTGGCCAGAGGATTGATGGCCGCCCGCAGGATGTTCGACTTCGTGTTCCGGTTGACTTCACCGCCCGATTGCTGCAGTTCGTCGAGCTGCGGCTCGCCCTGATAAGTGTCGAGAAGAAAGATGCCGCCTTCGGGCGGTAGGCGCAGGCCATGTACGACTTCGGGAGAGCGCGCCTCTTCCGCTTTCATTTCGGCTTCGAGCTCTTTGTCGAGTTGCTGCGCTTCGGGAGAGGGCGCACCTTGCAGGCGGCCTTGTTCGAACTTTTCGGTGGCGTCCCAGTCGACTAGCGATTTGGGAACTTCCTCCCACTCGCCGCGTTCAGCGCTCATGTAGCGAACGCGGTCGCCCTTGACTTCGTACTTGGTGACAAGCTGGTAGGAGCCGTCTTTGAGGATGAGGCGGTGGGCGAGGGTTTGGGCAGCTAACGGCCAAGGCGAAAGGGCGCACACGATCCACACGACCAAGGCGGCCGCGGGGAACAAGCTGGCTTTGGGACTCAGGGATTTCATGCTGCCGGACATTATCAGACTTTTTCTGTGAGCCTGAAAGGTTAGATGCGAGGTACAAAGGTTGGGCGGTCTAGTGGCAGGCGAAGGTTTGACGGGGCGTCCGTCGCGCCATCCCGTTAACCCGTGTTGTGCAGGCCGGCAGCGATGCCGTTCATGGTTGCGCCGATGGCGTAATCGAGGGAGGGTTCGCCGGCACCGGCGCGCTTGCGGCGCAGCAGATCGACCTGAATCAGGCTGATGGGGTCGACATAGGGGTTGCGCAGGCGCACGGAGCGGGAGAGGACGGGATTGTTCTCCAGCAGATCTTTCTGGCGTGTCACGGTGAGAACAAGTTGGCGGGTGCGGTCAAATTCTTCGCGCAGCATGGTGAAGACACGGTCGCGCAGAGCGGCGTCGCTGATCAGATCGGCGTAGAGGCGGGCGATGGCAAAGTCGGCCTTGGCCATGGCGATTTCTACGCTGCGGATCAGGCTGGCGAAGAGCGGGAAGCCTTGCATCATTTCTCTTAAGACGTTTTGCGGGTCGCGGGCGGAAAAACGTTCGAGGGCGTGGCCGACTCCGAACCAGGCGGGGACGGCGTGGCGGCTCTGCATCCAACCGAAAACCCACGGGATGGCGCGGAGATCTTCGAGTTGGCGACTCTTGCTGCGGCGGGCAGGGCGCGAGCCGATGCGGGCGTGCTCGAGTTCATTGACCGGTGTGGCCTGTTCGAAATACGCGATCACGTCAGGATTCCCGGCGATGTGGCGGCGGTAAAACGCGAAGGCGTCTTCCGACATGGATTCCATTGCTTCGTGCCAGCGCAGCGCGGTCTCGGGAGGAGCAGTGATCGGTTTCACCAGGGCTTCGAGGCAAGCGGCAATCATGATTTCAAGATTCCACTCGGCGAGTACGGGGTCGGAGTATTTCCAGCTGAGGACTTCGCCCTGCTCGGTGATGCGGATCTCGCCGGAAAAATCGCCGGGTGGCTGCGCGAGGATAGCAGCGTGAGTCGGGCCTCCGCCGCGGCCTACGGTGCCTCCGCGACCGTGGAAAAGACGCAGGTTCACGTTGCACTCGCGGGCAGCCTGGTGCAGGTTGCGTTGCGCTTTGTGCAGTTCCCAGGTGCTGGTGAGCATGCCGCCGTCTTTGTTGGAGTCGGAGTAGCCGAGCATGACTTCGTGGGCGCGTCCCCAGGAGTCGAGGAGAGGCTGGAATTCGCGGTCGGTCCAGACGCGGCGCATGACTTCGGGCGCGGCCCGCAGGGCTTCGATCGATTCGAAGAGGGGGACTGGCATCAGGCCGGGGTCGTCGTTGTGGGCGGCGCTGGAGACACCGGCACGCCGGGCAAGTTGGAGGACGGCGAAGAGGTCGTGTTCGGATTGCGTGTTGCTGATGATGAAGTGGCGGATCGCCTTTGGGGAGTGGGTTCTCTTCACTTCGGCGACGGCGCGGAAGGTGGCGAGAAGTTCGATTGACGGCGGAGAAAGGTCGGGAGGAAGCTCGGCTCTTGCCGGCAGAACTCCGTCGCGAGCTATTTCAGAGAGCGCTTTGGACAATACTTGCGAGTGCTGGCGGATGTCGAGTGCGTGCAGGTGAAAGCCGAAAATGCGGACTTTGCGGAGCAGGGGTTCGACGACTTCCGCCAGGCGTTGACCGTGGTGGGCGCACAGACTGTCGCGGATGATGATCAGGTCTTCTTCAAACTGCTGCGGCGATTTGTAGGCGTATTCGTGTTTCGAGGACTTGCGGGTGAAGCGCAGGCGGGCGATCAGGTATTCGAGGAAATGGCGATAGAGTTCGGCCGCGGTGATCTGTTTCCAGCGGGAATACTTTTCACCCAGCTTCTTATCGTAATCGCGGGCGCGGCGGGAGAGGGCGTCGGACACGGCGATGCGGCGGGTGGACATGCTGAGCTGGCCGATCAGGCGCGTGGTTTCGGCAATGTAGTGGTCGATGATGACGTGGCGCGCCATGTCGACGGCTTCTCGTGTGGAGTCGGCGGTGACGAAGGGATTGCCGTCGCGGTCGCCGCCGATCCAGGAACCGAAGGAAAGCAGGCCGGGGATCTCTGCGTGCTTTTTGTAGACATCGCCCAGGGACTCGTCGAGTTCTGCGAAAAGACGAGGCAGTGATTCGAAGAGAACCATGGGAAAGTAATCGAGCCCCATGTGAATCTCGTCGCGGACGGTGATCTTGTTGAGGCGGACTTCGTCGGTCTGCCAGAGAGCGGTGATCTCGGCGAGGATGAGTTCTTCACATTCGCGCGCCTCGGAGTCCGAGAGCGGGAGCTGATCGAGGCGCTCGAGATATCCAGCGATGCGGCGGCGCTTGATACGAATAGTGTGGCGTGTGATTTCCGTGGGATGGGCGGTGAAGACGGGCGTGACTTGGATCTTGCTCAGTGATTCACGGATCACAGGCGCGGGGATTCCCGCGGCGCATAGGCGGGTCAGCGTGCCGCGGAATGAGCCATCGACGGGTACCTTGCCGGTCAGCAGGCGAGCGGCGCGGCGGCGGCGCTTGCGGTGGTTGGTCTCGGCGAGGTTAGTCAGTTCGAAGTAGATGGCGAAGGCCTTGGTGACGCGGTAGGCGGTGTCGACGGGCAAGGCTTGGATGATCTTGCGTGCTTCCGACATCAGGCCGGTATCACTATTTCCTGGTGCAACGCGGTGGGCCTGGTCGCGGTGCTGGATCAGGAGCTTTCTGAGCTGTTCGACCACGGCGAAGAATTGTTCGCCCTCCTGCTCGACGAGCACGCGTCCGAGGAGAATGCCGAGCGAGCGGACGTCGCGTCGAAGCGGGAGTTCCTTGGACGGATCGGCGGTGTCGGCCGTGAGTTCGGCGAGCCGGGCGGCGGGAGTGCCGTCGATCCAGAGAGGGTGGTCAGCCATGGGATATTTTAGCGGATGAAACAGGAATCCCCACCCTCTCGCAGAAAACGCGAGATGAGTGGGGGTCGTTTGTGCGCTGCGAAGAAAGCTTACTTTCCAATTTCCACGCTGAGCGTACGCTGGCCGAGGGTAATATGGGCGCCGTTCGTAAACGCGCCACCGCCGCACACGGCAAAGGTGTTGAAGGCTCCGGGAATGAGGCCGTCGACAGGTTCCACAATCCAGCGAAATGTCTTGGCAGAGAACTGATTTGTTACATTCAGAATCTCGAATCCTCCGGGACCGAAGTTTGTCATGCACGGACCGTTGTTGACGCTGAGTCCGGCGAGAAACCACTCATTGCTGTTGTTGTAGTCGGCGCTAAACGTGACGATGACTGAGGTGACGGCGTTGGGTTCCTTGATGCCCACTGCCTGTACCAGGGGAAAGCAGCAGTGGCCGGTGAAGGTTTGGTTGACCTGAATGCGTTGCAGTTGCAACAGGGGGACGGCTGACGCGGAGAGGGAGCCAGCCAGGATGACACCGGCCAGCATTACGGCGAACAGGATGGGCTGTTTCTTCGGCCTCGAAGTCGACTTCATGATCTTCTCCTCACTTGATTTTCAAACAAGGCAACTTGGCCTTGTATCTGGAATATCGGAATACGGAGGAGACATACGACAGGCGAATTGTGCTACGGAGGGACCCTTCTGGTGAATCACAGCTGGCAAGTTTTTGTCGGTATCATCATGCTGCATCGATGAAGACAGTTTGGACTATCTGTGCGGTCCCTATTTTCGCTGCGATTTTGTCCTTCTCGACGAGTTGTCGGGAGAACAAGAAGGAAACGCCTCCCGATCATCCCCGGCTGACGCCGAGCGTTGCCACGCGGGATTCGACTTTCCGCAGTGCGGCCCTGGGCCGTGAGATGCAATTTCGCGTGATCCTTCCTCTAAGTGTTCCCGAGGGACAGAAATTGCCGGTGGTTTACTTGTTGCACGGCGGTGGCGGCGGATTTCGCGACTGGTCCAACTATTCGGACGTAGCAAGATTCGCCGAGGGCGGACTTGTTCTGGTGATGCCCGAGGGAGGGGAGTCGTACTACACGAATGCCGCCGACCGCCCCCAGGGCCGGTATGAAGATTACATTCTGAATGATCTCATGGCTGAAGTAGAGGCAAAACTGCCGGTGGCCACTGGTCGAGAGAATCGGGCCATTGTCGGTGTTTCGATGGGAGGATTTGCCGCGGTAAAGTTCGCCCTCAAGCGTCCCGATTTGTTTGCATTCGCTGCCGGCATCAGTCCGGCGGTTGATGTTCCGAGCCGGCCATTTTCCATCAAGAGGCCGCTGCAGTGGCGCTACCATCGTTCGATCTTTGGGCCATGGGGCGGGCGGGTGCAACAGGAGAATGATCCGTTTGTCCTGGCGCGATCCACGATTCCGGGAAATGCTCCGTATCTGTTCCTGACCTGCGGGGATCGGGAGGGGCTGTTGTCGGCGAATCGAAGGTTAGCGGCGATCCTTGCGGAGCGGCATTTTCAACATGAATTCCGTGTAGTTCGCGGCGGTCACGATTGGACGCAATGGAACGGGGAGCTGGCGGATTGTTTCAAGAGTCTGACGGAGCATCTGGATTCAGCCAATCGCTCACATTCAAAATTTCCACATTCCCATCCTGCCAATTCTCTGCCATAATTGATCGTGCACCCCAAGCTGCACAAATTTCCAATCAAAAGTCAAACGAGGAACAGATGTCGGCCAAGTACATCTTTGTGACCGGCGGTGTGGTGTCTTCACTGGGCAAGGGACTGGCGGCGGCTTCGATCGGATGCCTGCTTGAAAGCCGCGGCCTCAAGGTCAACCTGATGAAGTTCGACCCGTATCTGAATGTCGATCCGGGGACGATGTCGCCGTTTCAGCATGGCGAGGTCTTCGTCACGGACGATGGGGCCGAAACCGACCTTGATCTCGGTCACTACGAACGCTTCACGCACGCAAAGCTTTCTCGCGACAACAACTGGACTACCGGGAGGATCTACGAGCAAATCATTGCCAAAGAACGCCGTGGCGACTACCTGGGGAAGACCGTGCAGGTTATTCCTCATGTGACGAATGAAATCAAAGCGGCGGCCAAGAAAGTGGCGCAGGACGTGGATGTGCTGATCGTCGAAATCGGCGGCACGGTGGGCGACATCGAGTCGCTGCCGTTCATTGAGGCGATCCGGCAGATGCGGCAGGAATTGGGACGGGAACACACCCTGTTTGTGCACGTGACCCTGGTGCCGTTTATTGCGGCGGCGCAGGAGTTGAAGACCAAGCCGACACAGCATTCTGTCAAGGAGCTGTTGAGCGTCGGAATTCAGCCGGACATTCTTTTATGCCGGACGGACCGGTTCCTCTCGAAGGACATCAAGTCGAAGATCGCGCTCTTCTGCAACGTAGAAGAGGAAGCAGTCATCACGGCGAAGGACGTGGCGTCGGTGTATGAAGTGCCGCTGGTGTTCGCGCATGAGAATGTGGACACGCTGGCGCTCCGCTATTTACACCTCGAGGCGAAAGATCGCGACCTGAAGCAGTGGGAAGACCTGGTCCACCGCGTGTACAACCCGCAGGACGTGGTGAAGATCGGAATCGTCGGAAAGTACGTGGAATATGAGGATTCTTACAAGTCACTGAAAGAAGCGCTGGTCCATGGGTCGTTGGCGCACAACTTGAAACTTGAACTGAGTTGGGTTGAGGCTGAGGGCCTGGAGACCAACGATAAGAACGATAAGGGCTATGAGGCGCAGCTCGATGGTTACGACGGCATTCTGGTTCCCGGCGGGTTCGGGAAACGCGGGATCGAAGGCATGCTGAAGGCGATCCAGTACGCGCGCGAGAAGCATGTGCCGTACTTTGGGATTTGCCTGGGGATGCAGACCGCTTGCATCGAGTTTGCGCGCAACGTGGTCGGGCTGGCGGATGCGAATTCCAGCGAGTTCGATCCGGCGACACCGCATCGGGTGATTTACAAATTGCGCGAGTTGCGAGGCGTTGAAGAACTGGGCGGGACGATGCGGTTGGGGGCCTGGCCGTGCCAGATCGAACCGGGAACGTTGGCGCACAGGATCTATGGCAAGACGGAGATCAGCGAGCGCCACCGGCATCGGTACGAATTCAATCGCGAGTACGAAGAGCCAATGGTGGCGGCCGGGCTGAAGATTTGCGGGTCGACGCCGGACGGGACTTACGTCGAGATGGTGGAGATACCCGGGCATCCGCATTTTATTGGGTGCCAGTTCCATCCCGAGTTCAAGTCGAAGCCGCTGGAGCCGCATCCGCTGTTCCGGACTTTTATCGGAGCGGCGTACGAGTACGGGAAGAGCCGCAAGGTGCAGAAAGAAGCGGCGGAAGTTGAGATGTTTCTGCGGCCGGCGCGGAGATAGGATCTACCGCGGGGAGCGCCGAGATCGCCAAGAACCTGCGGATTCCTCGCTGCGCTCGGAATGACAATCGGGAAGGGGATTTCTCGGCGCACTCGACGTCTCGGCGGTGAAAGAGCTTGACTTCATCTTTCCAAATCGACAACGTTCGCGTTGGTTCCGGTGATCTTTTTCTGATCGCGGGGCCTTGCGTGATTGAGAGCGAAGAGCATGCCCTGTTCATGGCCGAAGTGATTAAGGGCGTGGCGCGATCGCTGAATTTCCCGTTTATCTTCAAGGCTTCGTACGACAAGGCGAACCGGACATCGATCCGGAGTTTTCGCGGGCCGGGGTTGAAAGAGGGGCTGCGGATTCTGCGCAAGGTCAAGGAGTCGGTGCACATCCCGGTGCTCACGGATGTGCATCAGGCTTCGGATATTGGGGCGGTGGCGGAGGTCGTCGATGTCCTGCAGATCCCCGCGTTTCTCTGCCGACAGACCGACCTGGTGGTGGCGGCGGCCTTGAGCGGGAAGCCGGTGAACATCAAGAAGGGGCAGTTCGTTTCGCCGTGGGATATGAAGCACGCGGTCGACAAATGCCGCGACGCGGGCAACAGCCAGGTGTTCGTGACCGAGCGCGGGTCGTCATTTGGTTACAACAATCTGGTTGTCGACATGCGCTCGCTGGCCATCATGCGCAAGTTTGCGCCGGTGGTGTTTGACGCGACGCATTCTGTGCAGCTGCCGTCAGCTGCCCGCGTTGACGAGGATCAGCCCGCCACTAGCGGCGGACAACCCGAGTTCATTCCTGTGCTGTCGCGCGCGGCGGTGGCTGCCGGAGTGGACGGCGTGTTCATGGAAGTCCACGACAATCCCAAAGATGCAAAGAGTGATGGTCCGAACGCGCTCGACTCGCGGAACCTGCGCGGGGTGTTGAAGGAACTGCTGGCCGTGCGCAAGGCGCTGGAGACGGCGCACCAGACGCCGTAGAGTTCCTATTCCCTGAATCTGTTACCATTCCCGCCGCATCGGTATCGCATCGTCTATGCATATCTGGGCAACGATTCTTGGCGCGGTCACTATTTTTGCCATCCTGCGGGATGCATTTGAGACGGTCGTGCTGCCGCGGCGTGTGGATCGTCATTTCCGGCTGACGGCGTGGTTCTATCGCAACAGTTGGCGTCCGTGGACGCGTGTTGGCGGGCTGATCAATAAACCTTCGCGCCGGGAAAATTTCCTTGCGTACTTCGGGCCGTTGTCGCTGATTCTGTTGCTCGGCCTGTGGGCGATTGGGTTGATCTTTGGCTTTGCCTGCATGCAATACGGGATGGGGGAACACCTGCAGTTGTCGGGCGAACAGATCACGTTCGGCAAGCTTCTCTACCACAGCGGCGAAACGTTCTTCACGCTGGGCTACGGCGATATCACCCCGGTCAATGCGACGGCGCGGGCGCTGGCGGTCGCGGAAGCCGGGCTGGGTTTTGGATTTCTGGCGCTCGTCCTCGGATACCTGCCGGTGGTGTACTCGTCATTTTCGACGCGCGAAATTGAAATCTCTTTGCTCGATGCGCGCGCGGGCTCGCCGCCCAGTGCGGCCGAGTTCCTGGGACGGCTGGGGTGCTGTCCGGAGCAGACGGTGCTCGACCAGATTTTTCGCGACTGGGAGCACTGGTGTGCAGATTTGCTGGCCAGTCATATTTCGTATCCGGTGCTGGTGTTCTTTCGCTCGCAGCACAGCAACCAGTCGTGGCTCGGCGCGCTGACGACGATGCTGGATGTGACGTCGCTAGTGATGACGGGGGTCGACGGGATCCACGCCGACCAGGCGAAGCTGACATTTGCCATGGCGCGGCACGCGGTGGTGGACCTGGCACAGGTGGTCAACGCGCAGTATCAGTCGCATGACGTGGACCGGCTCACCGCGGAGGATCGGCGGCGGTTGCGGACGGATCTGGCGCAGCACGGCGTAACGCTCAACGACGCCCCGGATGCGGCCGACAAGTTGACAGACCTGCGGACGCTTTACGAACCCTACTCTCACGCGCTGGCGCGCAGGTTGGTGCTGGCCCTGCCGCCGTGGATCCGCGCGGAGCACAAAAAAGACAACTGGCAGAGCAGTCCGTGGGATCGGGTGATTCAGGCGCGGGCGCTGGAAATCTTGGGGCAAAAGCCGCGCAGGAAGATACAGAGCGAAGAGCACTTCTAGATTGAGTCATTGAATCATGGAAGAGCAATGGATGAATCTCAATGATCCGATGTCTCAATGATTCAATGACTCTCGTTCTGCTACCATTTCCCCTTCCATGAAGCACATTGGCGAAAACGTGGTGCGCATCGAGGCGGAGGCGCTGCGGGCGCTGGCGGATCGGATTGCCGGTCCGATGGCAGCGGAGTTTCAGCGTGCGGTCGATCTGATGTTTGCGTGCGTCGGCAGGGTTGTGGTCACTGGGATGGGCAAGAGTGGGATCATCGCCCGCAAGATTGCGGCTACTTTGAGTTCGACGGGGACGCCATCGTTGTACCTGCATCCGGTAGAGGCGCTGCACGGCGACCTGGGGATGATCGTGCGCGGCGATGTAGTGCTGGGGCTCTCGGCCAGCGGAGAGACCGAGGAAATTCTGCAACTGCTGGCGACGATCAAGCGGCTGCAGGTGCCGCTGATCAGCATGACTTGCGACGATAACGGGAAAGCGGGCAAGCCTGCCCTGAGCGGAGTCGAAGGGAATGCCCGCTCCACACGGGCATCCACGCTGGCGGCGGCGGCCGACGTCGCGCTGGACTGTTCGATTTCCAAAGAAGCGTGTTCGCTGGGACTCGCCCCTACGGCTTCGACTACGACCATGCTCGCGCTCGGCGATGCGCTGGCGGTGGCGTTGTCGGAGAAACGTGGATTCAGGGAAGAAGATTTTGCCAATCTGCATCCGGGCGGAAAGCTCGGGAAGAAGCTGGCGCGAGTGGAATCGCTGATGCACTCGGGCGATGCGGTTCCCAAGGTTGTAGCTGGTACGAAGATGCCCGACGTGATTTATGAAATGTCGCGGAAGAAACTGGGCGTGACGACGGTGGTCGATGGAGAACGGCTACTGGGCGTGGTCAGCGACGGCGACTTGCGGCGATTGCTGGAACAGCGCGGCAAAGATGCGCTCGATTTGACGGCGCAGGATTGCATGACCCGCACGCCGAAGACGGTCGGTCCGCAGGAGTTCGCGGCGACGGCGCTGGCGCGAATGGAAGAGATGAAGATCACGTCGCTGGTGGTTGTGGACGACGCGCAGCGCGTGCTGGGGATTGTGCATCTGCATGATTTGTGGGGAACGGAGATGGTGTAGGGCTGCGAGCGGCGAGCTACCAAAGCCATTTTCAGCCCCTGTCATTCCGAGCGGAGCGAGGAATCCCTATCGCTGCCACGCAGTCCGGGTGGAGTAGGGATCCCTCGCTCCGCTCGGGATGACCGCGTTGATACGGAATTCCAATGACAACCATTCGATACAAATACGACGCCGCGGTGTCGGTCGAGAGCGCAATCGAGTTGTACAACGCCTCCGGGCTTGGCGAGCGGAGGCCGGTGGATTCGCCGGAGATCTTCGCCGACATGCTGCGGCATGCGAATCTCACAGTGACCGCTTGGGATGGCGAGTTGCTGGTGGGGATTTCACGGACGCTGACGGACTTTTCTTACGTCGGGTACTTGTCGGACCTGGCGGTGCGGCGGTCGCATCAGAAGCTGGGGATCGGGATCGAGCTGATTCAGAAGACGCGGGAGAAGATGGGGCCACGGTCGATGCTGGTGCTGCTGTCGGCGCCGCAGGCGGTCGAGTACTATCCGCGGATCGGGTTCACGCAGCATCCGAGCGCGTGGGTGCTGCGGGCGGGGGAGAGGTTTCCCAAGTAGAGGTCAGTCCCCCGACCGAGAGCCGCGATCTTCCGAGCTAGCGATCACATGATTCTCACAATCGAGCGTGCCGAAGTTGTGAGCGCACGGTGATGTTGGCCCATAGACTTAGAGACGGATCCATTTCAGTCCGAACATGGCCGAAAATCCAGCGTCACCGCTACCGTTGCTGAATGTTCGTCAAAACGATGAGGTTCATACAACCGGCAGGGGCAATCCGGAGCCGTGGAAGCGTACTTGAGCAGAGACTTTTCCCACAGTCGGCTGCTAAAGATCTGGCCGTGTTTTATCGGCAGATCGCTTAGGAGTTCTTGTTTCGCTGCCTCATCCAAGCCCAGGACGTCAATGCGGCTCACGTAAAACTGCTTGCCTTCATCGAAATCTATCTTCAAAGAAATCATCTGTTCTTCATCATTAAGCTCAGTATCCGGCACAGCAGTGAAGTTGATATAACCGAGTTCGCCGTAGGCTTCGCGAAGATTCTGTAGTCCCGCAGCGATCTTCTCGCGACTAAAAATCTCACCATCCTTAATCGAGAAAAACCCGCGAAGAGCTTGCATATCCATGATCGCTTTATTGTGCACGAACGTGATCTTGCGCAGTGTGTACTGCGAACCTTCGTCGACATGGACAATAAGCAGAAGGTTCTGACTGACGGGGTTGCTAGTCAGAGTTTTCGTTTCACCGCTCACCTGCACCTTGAAATACCCACGGTCTTGCCACGCTGCTCGTGCTCTTTCCAATGCCTCATCCTTGACAGCATCCGGAATTGTTCCGCGTGTTTGCTGCTTGATCGAATCAGCAATCTGGTCTTGGTTCGGGACGGACATCTGGAGGGACCCCACGAACCTCACCTCGACGATTGAAACTCCCGCGGCGGGCGGTTCCTCGTCTTTCGTGTGCAACGTTGTGCAGGGTGCGTCAGTCTTAATTTCGGAAGGTACGTTCGTTGTTGACTGCTGGCTATTGACTAAGTCTTCATCAGTCAACAGAAACGCTACGGCTAAGAATCCTATCTGCGCCAATGTCCTGCGCATGTTCGCTATTATAGAACGGTTCCCGCTGCACAGCCCCTAAGTTATTGTTAGCAGGCCATCGCACCAGCTACGTCTTCTTCGCCGTGGCTCGTATCCGGGCAGATTCGCAAACAAAGAAATGAGACGGGCGGGGCCACCCGTCCCTTCACGAACGAAAACCGGCGGGCGAGGGCGCCCGCCCCACACAATTCCTACTCCAGCACAAAGATATTCTTCTTCGCGCAGATCTCCTTCAAAATCTTCGGCCACACCGTTACGCTGACTTCTCCTAAATGCGCTTTGCGGAGGAGGAGCATTAACGTGCGCGATTGCCCGATGCCGCCGCCGATCGAGAGCGGCACTTCGTTCTTGATGATTGCCTGATGATAGGGGAACTGAAGATTGCCGAGCAGGTTGGACATCTCGAGTTGCTGGCGCAGTGTCTCGGCGTTCACGCGGATGCCCATCGACGTCAGTTCGTGGCGGCGCTTGGTCACGTTGTTCCAGACCAGGATGTCGCCGTTGAGGCCGTGCGTGTCTTTGCCGGTTTCGTTGTGCGTGTCGGTGATCCAGTCGTCGTAGTCCGCGGCGCGATTCTCGTGCGGGTAGCCGTCTTTGAGCGGCCAGCCGATGCCGATAATGAAGATCGCCGGATATTTCTGCAGCACCTGCGTCTCGCGCTGCTTGCGCGGCAGGTCAGGGAACATCTCGAGGATTTCTTCGGCGTGCAGGAAAGTGAGTTCCTCGGGCAGGTTGGGATAGCGCGGGTCTTTCAGCTGCGGGAACATTTCTTGCGCGTATTTCTCGGCGCCGACCAGCACTTTCCAGATTTTGCCGACAATGCCTTTCAGGAAAACCAGATTGCGGTCGATGGCGTGGATGGAGCGCTCCCAGTCCCATTGGTCGACGTAGGCGGAGTGATCATGGTCGAGGAAATAATCTTTGCGGACGGCGCGCATGTCGGTACAGATGCCGTCGCCGGGCTGGCAACTGAATTCTTTGAGCGCGACACGTTTCCACTTGGTCGCAGCCTGCACGACCTGGGCGTCGATGGGGTTCTTGCCGCGATCGTTGGAGATGTGGAACTGGACCGGGGTGCGCGAGCCGTCGCGGTCGAGCATGTCGTTGACGCCGCTGTCGGAGTCGACGATCAGCGGGACCTCGACCATCATCAGGCTGAGTTCTTTGCAGAGATTGTCTTCGATGTAGCGCTTGACGTGGAAAATCGCCTGCTGGGTTTCACGGCGGTCGAGCAGGGACTTGTAGTCTTTCGGCAAGATGCGTTCGATTTCGTTGTAATCGCCGATGCCGGGCCCAGCCAGGTCGGCGCGCTTGTCATACGTGATGGTTGCCATTAAGCCCTCCGCGGAAGGAAGAAAGACGTTCATGTCTATGGATTAGCCCTCGGAGGGAGAATGTGCTGTGACGCGGGGCACAGCAGATTGTGTCGAAAGGGCCGCCTCTCGGCGGTCAGCTCTTAGTTTAATCTCTCCCGCCGGCCTTGCCTCCGTGCGCATCGTTTCCGAATTTGAACCACAGATGAGAGCGTGGCGGGTAGCGTCAAGAGGACCGCTCGCCTGTTGGTTTTGACAGTGTTTATTATCCTGCCGCCTGTGGCTAGCTCTTCACGACCGTTCCTTCGTGAAATCAAAGGGAAATCGCCCGCAGGAAACGACGTGTACAGGCAGGGAACGATCCGGCTAGGGATGTTCCAAGAAAGAAGGAGAGATTTCCAATGAAAAGACTGCGATGGGTAACTTTCAGTTTCGTCGTTTGCGCTGCAATGGCAGCGTATGCGCAAATGTCTTCTAACGTGTCAGTGTTTGCGACCGGGTTCTCGAATCCCCGCGGTTTAAAGTGGGGACCGGATGGCAACCTCTACGTGGCGGAAGGAGGAACCGGAGGGAGCAAGTCGACCGCTGGAAAATGTGATCAGGTTGTACCCCCGATCGGTCCCTACACGGGGGGCCGCACCGGGAGCATCTCCAAGGTGGCGCCGGATGGATCGCGCACTACTCTGGTGCAAGGCCTTCCATCAACGCAAGCCGCAATCGGGGATATCAGCGGTGTCGCTGATGTGGCATTCATCGGCAATGACCTCTATGCGTTGATCTCCGGCGGCGGCTGTTCTCACGGCAATGCGGGCTTCCCGAATTCTGTGCTGAAAGTCAACCCGGACGGATCCTATTCGCAGATCGCGGATCTGAGCGCATTCCAGGCGCTTCACCCTGTGAAGAACCCCGAACCAGACGACTTTGAGCCCGACGGGACCTGGTACAACATGATTGCGGTGGATGGAAATTTATATGCAGTGGAACCGAACCACGGAGAAGTTGACCAAATTACTCCGGGAGGTATCGTTACGCGGCTGATCGACGTTTCTGAGACACAAGGTCACGTGGTGCCCACTTCGATCGCGCGCTTCAAGAACGGATTCTACGTTTCGAACTTGAGCACATTCCCCATCACTCCGGGCAGCGCGGCGAGGTACACCGTCAGCAAGCTCGGCGGGGTAACCAGCATCCAGCCGGGCTTGACCACGGTGGTCAGCATCGTGCTGAACGGTAACGATAATTACTTCCTGGAGTTGAACACTGACCCTGGATTTCCCCAGCCCGGTAAGGGCGCAGTGGTACGCCTACGGGGCGGAGTGTTCAAAACAATCGCCGATGGACTCACCTTGCCCACGGGGATGACTCTCGGTCCGGATGGCGCACTCTATGTCTCCAACGTGGGCGTCGGGGCCCCGGGAGCTGGAGAGATCGTGAAGATCACTCTGCCGTAGGACGCTTGCCACGGAATGCCCCGCGTTGTGCTATGCGGGGCATTCTTGCATGACAATAGGCCGCTAGCGGCTAACTCGCACTTTCGGCGGATGGTTCGCGTCGGAGAAGGTAAGCGCCACCAACACGCCCTGTCGGACGTTACTCACCATCGCCGGACGGAAGCAGGCGACGCACGTGCCGCCTTCGTGGCGCACGCTGGGATAGACAATTCCGGCTGAGCCTGCATCGAGCAACTGGCGCGCGAGATGCTGGGAAGCGCGGTAGCTGTCTGGATCCAGACACTTCTTGAAGCGGGCGTCGTCACGGAGATCGTGGAAGGCGCCGTGAAAGTCGGCACGGAACTCGCGATAGGACACCGTTTCTTCTTCCTGCCAGTTCACTTCGCGGAGCCATTCGGCATAGTGGAACGCGACTTCGGTCTGGGACGTCTTCAGGGAGAAGCCTGCGTACCAGGCGCCGCGGTCCGATCCGCTGAAGCGTGTTCCTCCCGGACGGGCGTGGGTAAAGGCGGCGTTGATGATGTGGTAGTGGGGGACTCCGAAGACGAGTTCGTGGACGGTGATTCCGGGGAGGAGATTGGCTTCGCCAGCGAGGCGGTCGTTGGTGGCGTCGTCCAGTTGGAACAGGTCTTTCATCTGGGCCGGGGGGAGGCCGAGGCGCGCGAGGACGGTTTCTCCTTCGTCCACGTAGCGGCTGGGGATCAGGCGGCGGGTGTCGTCCTGGGCGAGATGTGTGATTTTGGGTCGCATTGCATCCCGTCAAAAGTCAAGACCGTTGACCACGGAGGACACCGGGGTCACAGGGGAGTTCCCGCCCGGACTCGCCGCGTGGGTCAGATTCCGCCGCGCCTTGTGTCCAGCAATTGGCGCACCCGGATCATCGACGGCACGCCGCCTTTTCGCATGTAGGCGAGCGGCGTCTCACCGGCGAAGATCGGGTTGCGGTTTGGTAATTGCATCCAGGCGTCGGCCAGTTTGGTGCTGTAAAGGATGTTGAGCGCCTTGAAGATCCCAACCAGCAGGGAGATGCGTGTGAGCTTGTCCTGGTCGAGGGTCTTGGTTGCGCTGCGCTTCAGCTGGTAGAACGAACCATTGGAGATGCCACCCAGCAGGCCGCGGGCGTCCTCGTCGCGGAGTCTCCAGTGAGTGGCCAGGCTGAAATAGGCGCGGATGGCCGCGGGGCTCAGTTTCTCCTGGACGGCGCGGCTGGACAGGTCGAGCGGACGGTCCCAGGCGATCCCTTGGAGGTTGATGCCCGCCGTGGGGCCCAGGGCGGATTCTCCAAACATGAACATATAATAGTACAAATTTGGAGTTATGTCGAGTCGCGGGACCTCCCACCCTTCCCCAAGACGCGGAAGGGCAGGCCACCCATCGTTTCCAGACTGGCGTTTATCGGCAGAAACGCTGCAGACGCGGTGGGGGCGCGGTTGGGAGGTCGTTGAATTCGCCGTCCCAGCCGGTGCAGCCTTTGGCGTTGACGGCTCGGATTACGGTCTGCTCGAGTTCGCGGGCCTTGCCTTTGGCTTCGGAGATCTGGGCCTGGCTGAGGAAGCCTCCGCCCTCAAGTTCGGCGAGGTCGGCCTGGGCGCGGGATTCGCCGGCGTCGATCGCGACTACGAACCAGGTGTAGGCGCTGAGACGGTCGAGGGCGATGCCGCGTCCGTCCTTCAGGGCTTTGGCGTAGTAATACTGGGCGGGCGGAATGCCCTGGTCGGCGGCAAGTTTGAACATGGATGGAGCCTTGGTGTAGTCGCGGTCGGCCAGGATGCGCGCGAGATAGTACTGGCCAAAAGGATTGCCCTGGTCCGCGGCCGCCTTGAACCATTTCTCGGCAGCCGGCAGGTCTTGCTGAATGCCGCCGCCGATGTAGTAGTTGCGTCCAAGGAGCCATTGGGCGAGCGCGTCACCCTGGTTGGCGGCTTTGCGATACCAATCGATGGCCTGACTTTGGCTGCCGGCGGTGATCTGGCCGGTTTCATAGAAGTAGCCCAGGGCGACCTGCGATGGGCCATAGCCAAGGTCGGCGGAGCGCCGGAAGTATTCGAGGGCGTCGCGGTCGTTGCGTGAGGGGCCGACGCCGGAAATGGCGTCCATGCCACGCTCATACAGGGCTTCGGGCGAGTTGCTTTGGGCGAAAGCCAATACATTGATCCAGACAAGCAAAAGAGTGAGAACGAAACGTCGCATGAAGAAGCTCCTTGAAAAGTATAAGAAACAGATCGCAATGCTCGGAGTTACGAAAGGTGAGTAATCATGCCTGCCAATGACAAGGCGCGGGCTTGTCCGATCGGTGAGGGGCTGGATCGGAATCGTTGACCGCAAGAGCTGCTGTACGATATGGTTCGCGCCGGAGTCAGGACCATGCACATCGAAACGAACAGTCATCTGGACGTGATTGCGCTAAGCGTTTTTGCGGCCGTGATCGTGTGCTGGATCGCCTTCGTCCTTGTGTTTTGGCTTCGCCAGCGCCCGCCCAAAGGGGCGGAAACACAGCGCGACCGGACGGCGACGATTGGCATTGGCCTGGAAATGGTGGGCTTTTTTCTTGTCTGGTTTGGACCGCTGGCACGCAGGTATTTTTCGCCCATCGTACCGATGCCCCGAGCACTCGAAATCGTGGTGGCCGCAATCACGATCGGCATTGCAGTTGCGTCTGTCGGGCTTGTGCATGCTGCTGTGCGGCGATTAGGGAAGCAGTGGGCCGTCGCTGCGCGCCTGGTCGAAGGCCACAACCTGATCACCGATGGACCCTATCGCATCGTGCGCAATCCGATTTACACCGGCATGCTGGGCATGCTGATTGCGACCGGACTCGCGGTGACACGCTGGAGCGTTCTGCTGGCTGGAATTGCCGTTTTCGTGCTTGGCACTTATCTGCGGGTGCGTGTTGAAGAACGGCTCTTGCGCGGGCACTTTGGCAGCGAGTTCGACGATTACGCCCGCCGTGTGCCGGCGATGATTCCGGGAATCTGGTGAGTGGTCAAGCGTAGCGCTCGCGCAGCAAATCACCGATCGCCGAGTAGGCTGACGCGAGCGTCTTTTCGTCCGGCAGGAACACGATGCGGAAGTGCTGCGTGCCGGGACGCTGGCCGAAGCCGGAGCCGTGCACGACCATGACGTATTTCTGGCGGATCAGTTCGGTGACGAAG
>Ga0335077_10000437_pt1 | contig 45822 bp, 41 predicted proteins | sample Lox_Sample_31_FD_207151 | JGI IMG/M metagenome (GOLD analysis project Ga0335077, IMG submission 207151) | Soil microbial communities from Loxahatchee National Wildlife Refuge, Florida, United States - Lox_Sample_3.1 | ecosystem: Environmental > Terrestrial > Soil > Wetlands | place: USA... | reverse complement strand
ACTGGAAACAGCACTGGAAGCCGCGAGCGCAATTCTGCGCGAGGCGCGCCGCCCGCTGATCGGCGGGCTCGCCGTCGACGTGGCCGGGATGCGGGCCACGCTCGAGCTGGCACGGCGCCTCGGAGCAGTCGTCGATCACGCTGCGAGCCGCATCAAGTACCGTAATCTCCACGTACTGCAAGAGGCGGGCTGGATCACCACGACGCTGGCCGAGGTCAAGAACCGGGCCGATCTGCTGGTGCTGGTCGGCGATGGATGGCACGCGCGCTTTCCTCGCTTCGTCGAGCGCGTGATCGGGCCGCAAACGGATCTGCTCGGCAGCCCGCTCACGCGGCGGATCATCCTCGCGGACGAAGCAGCGGCGGCCGCAGCAGGCGCGCTGCCCTTGCAATTCGAGCGCTTGTCGTTGCATGCGCCAAAGTCTGCGCTGCCAGCGCTGTTCGCCATGCTCGGGGCTCAGGCGGCAGGGCAACCCGTCGATCCCGCTCGGTTTCCGGTAGTCGCTGCGGACCTGCTCGCGCAGTGCGCCGAGTGGCTGCGAGCGGCACGCTATGGGGTTGTGGTGTGGGCAGCCGCGGATCTGGACTTCCCTCATGCCGAGCTGGCCCTGCAAGCGCTGTCGCGATTGCTGCGCGTACTGAACCGCACCGGCCGTTTTGCCGGGCTGCCGCTGGCTGGCACCAACGGTGATCTCACCGCGAATGCCGTGCATACCTGGCAAGCCGGGGTCGCCTTCCCGGCCAGTCATGCCAATGGGCAGATCGACTTCGACCCGCATCGCTATGCCATGGACGAGGTGCTGGCACGCCGCGAGGCGGACTGCCTGCTCTGGATTTCCAGCCTGTCCGCCGACAGCGCGCCGCCACCCTGCGAGATCCCGACGCTGGTGTTGGGTCGCGCCGATATCGAGCTGCGAAACGAGCCGGAGGTGTTCGTCCCGGTGGCCACTCCGGGCATCGATTGCGACGGCCATCTGCTGCGCACCGATAAGGTGATCAGCTTGCACCTGCGCCGGCTGCGCAGCGGAACGCTTCCGTCCGTGCCGCAGGTTGTACACGGGTTGCTCAAGCGCCTGGGGTAGCCCGATGCTCACTAAGCTGGCAAACGCAGTCGTCGTGGATCCGGCCAACGGAGTGAACGAGGTGGTAACCGACTTGTTCCTCCGCGACGGTCGTATCGCGCCGCCACCGGCGGAGGGAGAGCACGTGGATCGCGTCTACGATCTCTCGGGACTGATCGTCATGGCCGGTGCGATCGATCTGCACACCCACATCGGGGGTGGCAAAGTCAATCTGGCGCGGGCCATGCTCCCCGAGATCGACCGCCGCGACGCCGTGCCCGCGACCGAGGTATGCGGCGCCTGCATGGGAGGCGCTGCGCCGTCCACGCTTGCGACCGGGTACCGCTACGCGGCCATGGGCTATACGGCCTGCTTCGAGCCGGCGATGCTGCCGGTCAACGCGCGCCAAGCCCACATGGAGATGGGCGACACGCCGCTCGTCGACAAGGGGGCGTACGCGCTATTGGGCAACGACGACTTCTTCCTGCGGCTGCTCGCCGGAGGTGCCGCGCAAGCCGAGATCAACGATTACGTCGGCTGGACCCTGCATGCCAGCCAGGCCATGGCCATCAAAGTGGTGAACGCCGGAGGCATCAGTGCGTTCAAGTTCAACCAGCGCAAGCTGGACGTCGATGACCCGCATCCGCACTATCGAGTCTCGCCCCGCCAGGTGATCCGCAGCCTCACGCGTGCCGTGCACGAATTGGGCGTGCCGCACCCATTGCACGTGCATGCCAGCAACCTCGGGGTCCCGGGCAACGTCGAGAGCACTTTAGCCACGATCGATGCAGCCGAAGGCCGGCCGATCCACCTCACGCACGTGCAGTTCCATAGTTACGGCACAGAAGGAGAGCGCAAGTTCTCCTCTGCCGCTCAGCGCATCGCCGAGGCGGTGAACCGCGCGCCCAATGTCTCAGTCGACGTGGGTCAGATTATTTTCGGCCAGACGGTCACCGCGTCTGCGGACAGCATGCTGCAGCATCGCAACGCGCGCCACGCACGCCCCCACAAGTGGGTGGTGATGGACATCGAGTGCGACTCTGGCTGCGGCGTGGTGCCGTTTCGATACCGCGACAAGGATTTCGTCAACGCCCTGCAATGGGCGATCGGCCTGGAGCTGTTCCTGCTCGTTCGCGACCCCTGGCGGGTGTTCCTGACCACCGACCATCCCAACGGGGGGCCTTTCACCAGCTACCCGCATCTGATCAAGCTGCTTATGGACCGGGGGTTCCGCAACGACATGTTGGCGGCGGTTCACCCCGCGGCGGCCGAGCTGTCCTCGCTGAAAGATCTCCAGCGGGAGTACTCGCTCTACGAGATCGCGATCATGACGCGGGCGGCGCCCGCGCGCATCCTCGGGCTGCACGATCGTGGTCACTTGGGTGAGGGCGCCGCAGCCGATGTGGTCGTCTACGAGCCGGATCGAGACCCGGAACGGATGTTCGCCAGACCGCGCTACGTGTTCAAGGACGGAGAACTCGTGGTAGAGCGCGGCGAAGTGAAGAGCGTTTCCTCGGGCAGCATCCATACCGTCAAGCCGCAGTTCGATCGCGGCATCGAGCGCAAGCTGGAGGACTATTTCGCGCGCTACCACACGATGTCGATGGCGAGCTTCAAGCTCGGCGACGACGAGGTACGCGAGTGCGGCCGCACGTCCGGACTGATCGTGCATCCGTGCCGGGAGTCACCCCGATGAGCGAGCTCGCGATCGAGGGGATCACCATCGAAGACACCTTCGCCGAGGCCTTCGGCATGCGTGCCACGCGGCTCATCGTCACCGCCGCGAGCCGCGCCTGGGTTCGTCACGCGGCGAGCAGCGTGACCGGCTTCGCCACCTCCGTGATCGCATGTGGTTGCGAAGCCGGTGTCGAACGCGAGCTGGCGCCCCGAGAGACGCCGGACGGGCGGCCCGGTGTCTCGATCCTGATCTTCGCGATGTCGGCCAAGGAGCTGCAGAAGCAGATCGAGCGGCGCGCCGGGCAATGCGTGCTGACCTGTCCCACCACCGCCGCTTATGGCGGTATCCCGGCCGAAGCCGCGCGCGAATGGCTCGCGCTGGGCAGCCGCCTGCGCTACTTCGGTGACGGTTATCAAATCTCCAAGCTCATCGATGGCACGCGCTATTGGCGCATCCCGGTGATGGACGGGGAGTTTGTATGCGAAGAGAAGGTGGGCCTGGTCAAGAGCATCGGCGGGGGCAACTTTCTGATTCTGGCGCGCGACCCGCCGGCGGCGCTCGCGGCGGCGGAACGCGCAGTGGCCGCCATGCGCCGGGTCCACGGCATCATCCTCCCCTTTCCGGGTGGAGTCGTGCGTTCCGGGTCCAAGGTCGGCTCGAAGTACAAGGCGCTGCTCGCCTCCACCAATGACGCCTACTGCCCGACGCTCGTGGGACTCACCCGCTCCAAGCTACCCCGGGATGTCGGTGCCGTGCTGGAAATCGTGATCGACGGCCTCGATGCCGATAGCATCCGGCTCGGCATGCGGGATGGAATCCAAGCAGCCTGCGCGCGCGGCCGCGAGGCAGGGGTGCTCGCCATTTCCGCCGGCAACTACGGGGGCAAGCTCGGGCCGCATCACTTCCACCTCAAGGAGGTGCTGGCGTGAAGCCGCTCACGTTCCGGCTGAAGAGCAGACCGCCCTGCCGCATCGATGCCTCCCCGCTTGTACCTGCCGCGCTCGCGGGCAAGTCCCGCGACGAGCTCGCGCGTCTTCGTCTGCTCGGTTGGAACGAGTCCTATCCCGCGGGCGAGCTGTTCGCCATTTCCGGCGAGGACAGCACGCAGGTAGTGCTGGAAGGCCTGGACGGTTCGCTGGTGCGCGTGGGCGCCGGGCTGGATGGAGGAGAGCTCACCGTGGTCGGGCACGCCGGCGACTACACGGGAGAGTCGATGCGTCGCGGCACACTGGTGATCCGGGGCTCGGCCGGCGACTATCTGGGCGCCGGGATGCGAGGCGGCACGCTCACCGTGTCGGGCAACGTGGGCACTTTCGCCGGTTCCGGCCGCGGCGGAGAGCTGTACGGGATGGCCGGCGGGTGCATCGTTGTGCGTGGCAGCGCGGGGGACCGAGCCGGGGACCGCATGCGACGCGGACTCCTGCTCATCGAAGGAAACGTCGGCAGCTACTGCGCGGCGCGGATGGTGGCCGGGAGCGCCGTCGTGCTGGGAAGCGTGGGCACGCACCCCGGGTATCTCATGCGTCGCGGCACGCTCTTGCTGGCCGACCGCGAGGTCGAACTGCTGCCCACTTTCAACGACAACGGCCGGCATCGGCTTCTCGCCGTGCGCCTGTTGCTCGCCTCGGTGGCGCAGCACGGTTCGGGCTTCCGGCGATTCGCCCGCTGCGTTGAGTTCGCGCGCTGGCTGGGCGATCTGGGCTGTGAGGGGATGGGCGAGGTGCTGATCGCCCAGTGAGGATTGGGCTACCGACGGCGCAGCGTCTCGTAACCGACCTCGCAGTCCTGGTGCGCCTCGAGCTTGGTCACTTGCAGATGCACCCCCTGCACTTGATGGTGCGCGAAGCACATCGCGACGATGCACTCGCCCAGGGTCTCCAGCAGATTGATGTGCCCGCGAGATACCAGAGCCAAGATGCCCGATCGCAAGCGGTCATAGTCGAGAACATCCTCGAGGCGGTCATTCCACTCGTAGGGAGGGCGAAGATAAGCGCACAAGTCGATGCGCAGCTTCTGTGTCGCGCCCTGCTCGTGGTGACATACCCCGATGTGCGCATCGACCACTAGCTCCCTGACGAACAGGGCTCGCACATCCCGCTCCTCCTCCCGGCTCCAGACCAGCGGGTGGATCAGCATGACCTGTTCGTTCATCTTCATGTCCATCCTCCGAAGCGCTCCGTCTCATCTGTTCCGTCACGGAGCGGGTGCGGCAGCGACCAACCGCCCGTGCCGCCGCACCGCAGCAAGCGCTAGCGCGACAAACGAGGCTCCCTCCAAGTTGTCTCAGTCACTGAGCGCCCTCGCTGGTGGGGCCCTGGCCGGGGTTCGAGGCGCTGCCAACCGAGCTTGACCGGCGGCGCGGATCCGAGCCTCGGCGCTATATTATGGGTTTCGGCAGCCCTGCGGCTAGCAGGCCGACTGCCAAGCACCTGCGTGCGCAGACCTGATTCGTTCACGAGAGCCGGAGGGAAGCATGGAGCGCCGGGAGACCAAGACCTATTCCGAAGCCGAGATCCAGGAACGTCTGCAGCGAGAGCTGCCGAAATGGTACTTCGAGGAAGGATGGATCCGCCGCAAGTATCGCACCGAAGGGTGGAAGGGCACGCTCATGGTGGTGAACACGGTGGGTCATCTCGCCGAGGCCGCGTGGCACCACCCGGACCTCACCGTTTCCTACGCGTTCGTCATCGTGAAGCTGGTGAGCCACGACGCCAAGGGCATCACGGACCGCGACTTCGAGCTGGCCAAGAAGATCGAGGAGGTGATCCATTGGCAGCCGGGCAAGGCAGGCGGGGCGCTCACCGGCACCCCGAGCGAGGACCAGCGGTTCCGATACATCAAGTACGACTACTGAGGCGTCACGAGGGCGAACAGACCCGTTCCCGCCTCGGTGTCCGAGCGCGCCCCGGGTTGGCGGCCCAGCGCCTGGCGGTGGCCTTGGCCGCGCTGCCGGCGATCCGTCCCTCCCCGGGTCGAGCTTGACGGGTCAGCGATCGCGTGCTACACGTACCGGTGGCGATCCCGGCCACATCGACGGCACTGCGGACCGAGCTGAAATCCGGTGCTGGCTCGTTCGTCTTCGCGCAACACGAGCCAACCGCTGCAGCACGTTCTCGTCTAGTCGCGGCGCCCGTTCATCAACCATAACTGGAGGAGGCTCTACCGTGAAAGCGCGCATTCCGATGCTCCTGTCCGCGGCATTGGCTGGGACGATCCCCGGCCTGACCATGGGCAACCAAGATCTAGCACAACAGATCGCGAACCCTGCCAACTGGGCGATGCAGGCAGGTGACTTCTCGAATCACCGCTACAGCAAGCTAAGCCAGATCAACGCGAGCAACGTAAGCAAGCTCCAGGTCGCGTGGACGTTCTCGACGGGCGTGCTGCGCGGGCATGAAGGCTCGCCGCTGGTGATCGGCGACACCATGTACCTGGTGACGCCTTTCCCCAACAACGTCTTCGCACTGGACCTGGAGACGCAGAAGATCAAGTGGAAGTACGCGCCCAAGCAGAACCCGGCCGTGATCCCGCAGATGTGCTGCGACACGGTCAATCGCGGCGTGGCCTATGCGGAAGGCAAGATCTTCCTGCAGCAGGCCGACAGCATGCTGGTGGCGCTCGATGCCAAGTCGGGCAGCGTGATCTGGAGTGTCAAGAACGGCGATCCCAGCGTAGGGGCGGTCAACACCAACGCTCCGCACGTGTTCAAGGACAAGGTGATCACCGGAATCAGCGGTGGGGAATGGGGCGTGCGCGGCTACATCTCGGCGTACAACATCAACAACGGGCAGCTGGTCTGGCGTGGCTACAGCACCGGCCCGGACAACGAGATGCTGATCGACCCCGCCACCACGACCACCTGGACGAACGGGAAGGTCAGGCCGGTGGGCGCGAACTCCAGCCTGAAGACCTGGCAGGGGGATCAGTGGAAGATCGGCGGCGGCACCACTTGGGGCTGGTACAGCTATGACCCGAAGCTGAATCTGATGTATTACGGTAGCGGCAACCCGAGCACGTGGAACCCGGCGCAGCGTCCCGGCGACAACAAGTGGTCGATGAGCATCTGGGCGCGCGATGTGGACACCGGCAAGGTCAAGTGGGTCTATCAGATGACCCCCTACGACGAGTGGGACTTCGACGGCATCAACGAGATGGTCCTGGCCGATATCACAGTCAAGGGTAAACCCCATCCCGTTCTCGTCCACTTCGACCGCAACGGCTTCGGCTATACGCTCGACCGCAAGACCGGTGCGCTGCTGGTGGCGCAGAAATACGATCCGGCGGTGAACTGGGCCACGAAGGTCGACATGAAGACCGGGCGCCCGCAAGTCGTGTCCAAGTACAGCACCGCCCACGGCGGACCGGACGTCAACACCAAGGGCATTTGCCCCGCTGCGCTCGGCTCCAAGGACCAGCAGCCGGCCGCTTACAACCCCAAGACCAAGCTGTTCTACGTGCCCACCAACCACGTGTGCATGGACTACGAGCCGTTCCAGGTCGAGTACGTAGCTGGCCAGCCGTATGTGGGCGCCACCCTGTCGATGTTCCCGGCCCCGGGCGGCACCAACATGGGCAACTTCATCGCCTGGGATGCGAGCACGGGCAAGATCGTGTGGTCCAAGGCGGAGAAGTTCTCGGTGTGGAGCGGCGCGCTGGCCACTGCAGGTGATCTGGTGTTCTACGGCACGCTGGAAGGGTATCTCAAAGCGGTGGATCTGAAGGGCACGCAGCTGTGGAAATTCAAGACGCCCTCGGGGATCATCGGCAACGTGTTCACCTACGAGTACAAAGGCAAGCAATACGTGGGGACGTTCTCGGGGATCGGTGGCTGGGCCGGGATCGGCATGGCCGCTGGGTTGGAGAAGGATACCGACGGGCTGGGTGCGGTAGGCGGCTACAAGGAGCTGCGCGACTACACCGACCTCGGCGGTCAACTCACCGTGTTCACGCTTCCGAGCCAGGACTAGCACACTGCTGTCATCTCGACGCTGGCATCCCGTGGCCACGGGGTGCCAGCGTTGTGTCTTCACATGACCGAGGAGTAATCACAATGAGAATCGCCTGGTGGGCAGGGCTGATCCTGCTGGCCGCGATAGGCCCTGCCCGGGCGGAAGACCGTGTGCAGACCGACCTGTACACGGTGGTAGATGGCACGAAAGTGGATGCCGACACTTTAAAGGGGTTCAAGACTTGGCGCGCGGCCGCGTGCGACCGCTGCCACGGCGCGAATCAGCAAGGATTGGTGGGTCCGTCGCTGATCGAGAGCCTGAAGGTGCTGACACCTGAGGAATTCAAGGTCACAGTGACCAACGGCCGAATGGAGAAGGGTATGCCGAGCTTCATCAACAGCAAGATGGTGATGGAGAATCTCGACCACCTCTATGCCTACCTCAAAGGCCGCTCCGACGGCGCGATCAAGAAGGCGAAGGTGGAACTGCTGCACTAGCGACACATCTAGGGAATGACTTTGATCCAATTTTGGTATCCAAGCCGCCGGCACGTGTGGCGACTGCTCGCCGCGCTCGCGCTGGCGCTCATCGCAGCGCCGACCATGGCGCAGGACGACGTCCTGCGCGTGTGTCAGGATCCCAACAACCTTCCGTTCTCCAACACGCGGGGAGAAGGGTTCGAGAACCGGATCGCGCAACTGTTCGCTGAGCGGCTGGGCTGGAAGCTCGACTACTACTCCTTTCCGCAGCGAATGGGATTCATCCGGAACACCCTTCGATTCAAGCTGCCGGGTGAAAGCTACCGCTGCGATCTGGTGATCGGCGTTCCGGCCGGATACGAGCAGGTATCGGCTACGCGCCCCTACTATCGCTCGACCTACGCCTTGGTATTTCCAAAGGCCGGAAAGCTCGCCGGAATTCACAGCGCTAAAGACCTGTTCGACCTTCCACCGGAGATCCGTTCGAGCTTGCGCATCGGTGTCTATGACCGCTCGCCCGCGAGCGAGTGGCTCGCCAAGCACGCGATGACGGATCAAGCCGTGGTCTACCGAATGATGAACGCCGACCCGCAGTATTACCCTGGCCAGATCATCGAGCAGGATTTGGCTTCCGGGAAGCTCGACGCGGCCGTCGTGTGGGGTCCGATCGCGGGTTTCTTCGTGAAGCGCGTGCGGGAGCCGCAGCTGACGTTCGTCCCACTGGCCTCGGAGCCGGGCGTCCGCTTTGAGTACGAGATCGCGATGGGCGTCCGCTTTGGAGAGCCGGAATGGAAAGCCAAAGTCGAGCGCCTCATCGCGGAGAACCAGGGCGCGATCGACCAGATCCTACGCGACTACGGAGTACCGCTCTTGGATGCCCAGGGAGGAATGAAGCCGTGAAGTGGCAGGCTTCTTGCAGAACTGAAGTTATCTTCGAGTCCTGCGGGAAGGCTGCCAAATGTTTACATCCCGAGACCTCGCCATGAGCTCCTGCGTCGCATTGCTCGCGACGTTATTCCTGTGTCCCCCTGCGCACAGCGCGGCCGAGATGGATCGCGCCGCGCTGATGAACCTGTCTGTGAGCCTCGTAAAGGTAGAAGCGGCGGACGCCGACGGCAGGGCGTGGTTCGGTACCGGTGTGATCGTCGGCCCCGAACGCGTCGTGACCAGCTGCCACGTCACGCGCCGGGGCGAAAGCGTCTACGTTCAGTATCGCGCTGCGCGCCAGATTGTCAGCGCACAATCGGCGGACACGGAACACGATCTGTGCCTCCTCGTAGTGCCAGGACTGGTGGCGCTGCCTGCCAAGCTCGGGGCCGCGGGCGCCCTGGCTATAGGCCAGCCCGTCTGGGCGCTCGGCTATGAGGGCGGCTTTGCGCTGCAGGCGCGGGCTGGTGTCGTGCGTGCCCTTCACGCCTATGACGGGGGCTTTGTCGTGGAGTCGACCACCGCCTTCACATCGGGCGCGAGTGGAGGTGCGCTGTTCGACGCCACAGGGCGTCTCGTGGCTATCCTGACGTACCGGCTGCGCGGCGATCGGCGGTCCTACTTCTCCGTGCCGGTAGAATGGTTCGTGCCGCGACTTGCCAGCGACCACGCGTACTCCGCGATCGGCCCGCTGGAAGGTGCGCTGCCGTTCTGGCAGCGGCCGCAGGAGGGCCTCCCGTTCTTCCTGCGCGCGCACCAGCTTGAAACCGGCCGGGACTGGCCGGGGCTGCGCAGCTTAGCCGACGATTGGTGCAAGGCTGAGTCCACTAACGCCGAGGCCTGGTTGTTCCGGGGCAAGAGCCTCGCCGAGACGCAGGATGTCGCCGCCGCCCGGACCGCGTATCGCCAGGCTGTGGCGCTGGATCCGCTCTCGAGCGCGGCGTGGCTGGAGCTGGGGCGACTCTCGGTGCAGGATGGGTCGATCCAGGAAGCAGAGGATGCACTGTCGCAGCTCAGCCATCTGAACCCTGGGTTGGCGCAGTGCCTCGCCTCGGAGCTGCGACCCAAGCAGCCTTTGACCCGGTCGGACAATCCTGCGCTCGATGCGTGCTCTGCAATCTAGCCGCCTCACTCGCTTGCTGCTCGCTGCGGTGCTGGCGGGGAGCACCGGGGCAATCGCCGACCAGACGTTCTCCACCGCCGAAACCCTGCTGTTTCTCACGAACCATCTCGGAAAGCTCCCCGCGCAGGCCGTGCTGCGCTATAGCTACGAGAAGGCTGGAAGCCTGGAGTCGGCGCAGCACGATGACATGCGCATGGCAGTCGCGGCGCCGGCGCACGGCACAGGGCGTCAGGTCCACCTCGACTATCCGAGTGCGCTGACGCAAATGCAGCTGCCGGACATTGCCGCAGCCACGGGGAATCCAGTGATCCTCTTCTTTCTGGAGCATGACCTGCGCGAGATGCAGCGCCTCACCGGCGGGCAGGCCGCCTACTTCCGCAAGCGCGTGCGGATGGCGCTCGCCGACGCGGCCGAGGTCGTTCCCGTGACCCTCGACTACGGCGGCCAGCCTCTGGCCGGGCAGCAGATCACCATCCAACCATACCGCGTGGACCCGCTTCGATCGCGCTTCGAACGGCTCGCCGACAAGAGCTATGTGTTCACGCTCTGCGACCAGATCCCGGGCTCGGTGTACCGGCTGCGGAGCATCGTCCCCGCGCCCCCCGGCCGCGACGACGCACCCCCGCTGATCGAGGAGACCATCACTTTCCTCGGAGCCGACCCATGATTAGACTGCTGATGTTCCCCGTCGCGATGCTGGCCCTGGCTTCCAGTGCAACAGCCGGCAATGACTATCCGACGCTCGACCGCGTGATGTTCGTCGAAAACTGCATGCGTGACCATGCCGATCGCCCGCGCCAGGAGATGATGTACAAGTGCTCCTGCGCCCTGGATGCCATCGCTAGCCAGATCGCGTACGACGATTTCGTCGAGCTATCCACGGCGTTGGACGCCGGCCAGATCGCCGGAGAACGCGGCGCCGCGGTCCGCGAGAGCGATATGGGCCGGGACATGGCCAAGCGATTCCGGGCCATCCGAGCGAAGGCCTTCAGCGGTTGCCTAATCCAATAGCGGCGCGCCGGTGCGCGCCTGGGAGGAGCGCACCCATGCAGATTCAACACTCCAAGGCATGGCGCTTGTGGGTCGGCGCGATGCTCGCCTTCGCGATCGACGCCCATGCTGCAGACGCCTCCGGTGAGGCCAAGCAGGCAGAAGTATGGCGCCTGGTGCGCCAAAGCCTATTCGGGGATCGGTCCATCGCCGAGGATGGGCAAGATGTGCTCTCGTTGCGGGCGCCGGCACGCGCCCAGGACGCCTCGACGGTACCGGTATCCATCTCCGCGCTCATCGCACAGACGCCTGACCGGTACGTGCATCGGCTGTATCTCATCATCGACGCGAACCCATCGCCGGTTGCGGCGATCTTCACCCTGACAGCGGACAGTGGGCGCGCCGACATCGAGACGCGCGTGCGGGTCGAAGACTACACGTGGATGCGCGCGGTCGCCGAGATGAGCGACGGCCAGTTGTTCATGGCCAAGCGCTACGTGAAAGCGGCCGGAGGCTGCTCCGCGCCCTATGGAACGGCCCCGGACTTCGATGCGTTCAGACCGCGCGTGAAGGTGAAGCTGGACGCATCCGTGGCGCCGGGTAAGCCGACGCTGGCCCAGCTCATGATCCAGCATCCAAACTCCTCGGGTCTGGCGCGGGATCAGATGACCCAGCTTTACATCCCCGCCTACTTCGTGCGCTCGATCGAGGTCACCTACGCCGGCAAGCCGGTGATGAGCGCGCAGGTGGACTTCTCGATCAGCGAGAACCCCAACGTCCGCTTTTACTTCGTGCCGCGCGAGGCAGGAGAGCTCAAGGTCGTGGCTGTAGATACGAAGGACCGCCAGATCGAGGGCGCGGTGCAAGTAGAGGTGGCGGATGAAGTGAAGAAGTGAAGAAGTGAAGAAGTGATGAGGTGAAAAGGTGAAGAGGTGAACAGGGCGATGCGGTAGAGCGGTAAAGCCTCGAGTCCGAGGCCGACTCTTCTACGCTCTTCACGGCTTCACTTCTTCACCTCGTGACCTTTTCACCTGCCCTAGTCCCACCGCTCATCGCGAACCTGCACTGCGCCCGCCTCGACGCGCACGGGAAAGGTCGCCACCGGTTCGTAGGCCGGCGCGCTGAGTGCCTCACCGGTGCGGACGCAAAAGCGAGCCCCATGGCGCGGGCAGACGATCACGTCGCCCTCGACCGGTCCGCCGGTGAGGATTCCACCATCATGGGTGCAGATATCTTCGATCGCATACAGCTCACCGTCCAGGTTGAAGACCGCGACCTGTGCGCCGTCCACGTCGACGACGCGGTGCGCCCCGGGAGGCAGTTCGGACACGCTGCACACGGTGATCCACCCGCTCATCGCGGGCGAGGCGACAGCGCTGGAGACTGAGTCGCTGGCTGAACGCTTCCGATAGAGCAAGGTAGGGAAGAACCGCAACGAGCAAGTGTGCTCATACCCGCCAGTCAGACTGCGACCACCTCGAGCTCCGGATCGATCTCGCGCACCAAGCCTTCGATCCCGGCCAGCGTCCCCGAGATGGAGCTCGGGCAGCTCCCGCACGCGCCCTGGTAATGGACCTTGAGCAGATTGCCCTCCAGCCCGAGCACGTAGAGGTCGCCGCCGTCACCCTGCAGGAACGGTCGCACGCGCTCGTCGAGCAACTGTTGGATCATGTCCAGCTTGTCGCGCTGTTCCGGCGTGAGCTTCGATTCGTCGAATCGCGCCCCGTCCGCCTGCGCCACGTCTTGATCCAGGAGCTCCACCGAGCGCTCCTGTGCCGATGGCGCATCGCGGATCGGGACGGCGAGCTGGCGAAGAAGTTCCGGCCAGTGGGCTTTGCCGTCCTGCGTGACCGTGATCCAATGGTCCACGTAGAAGACGTTGGTCACGTGCGGGATCGCGAACAGCGCCTCCCCGAGCGGGTCCCCCGCTGCCTGCTCCGGCGTTTCGTAGGACTTGCTCAGGCCGAATGTCAGCGCCTCGCGCAGGACGAATTTCCTGGCGTTGGGGTTGGGCGTGAACTCGATCTCGGCGATGCGCGGCATGGGTGTCTATGCCGATGGCTGTTGCGTCAAGCCCATCGGATCGGCCGCGCCTTCGGTCGACGCGCTGTCCTCGTGGCAGATGGCGGAATGCAGCGTGTGCCAGGGTAGAACGGCGCATTTCACCCGCGCGGGCAGATCCTTCACGCCGGCAAACACCGTGAGTCGGCCAAGATGATGGGGCTGCCCAGCCTCCAGTCTGCCGGTGGCCATCTCGCGAAACTCCCGGATGAGTTGCTCGGCCTGCTCGATGGTCTTCCCTCTCACGTTCGTGGTCATCATGGACGCGGATGCCTTGCAGATCGCACAGCTCTCGCCTTCAAACGCGATGCCCTCGATGATCCCGTCGCCGATCCGCAGCGTGACCCAGATGTGATCGCCGCACAGCGGGTTGAGACCTTCGGCGTGGTGGCTTGCGTCGGCCAGCCGGCCCCAGTTACGTGGCTTCCGATTGTGGTCGAGGATGACCTCCTGGTAGAGAGCCTTGGCGTCCACTGTTCGTTCATCCGAAGAGCTGCTGCACACGGCGAATGCCGGTCACGAGCTGATCGATCTCCTCGAACTGGTTGTAGAAGGCGAAGGACGCTCGCACCGTGGCGGGGATGCCGAAGCGCTGCATCACCGGCTGGGCGCAATGATGGCCGGTGCGCACCGCGACACCGTGCTCGTCGAGGATCGTTCCCACGTCGTGCGGATGCACGCCGGAGACGTCGAAGGAGAGCACCGACGCCTTCTCTCGGGCCGTCCCGACGATGCGCACGCCGGGCATCGCTTCGATCTGCGCCGTGGCATAAGCGAGCAGTTCGTGTTCCCAAGCAGCGATGGCGTCCATGCCAATGGCGGAAAGGTAGTCCGCTGCCGCCCCGAGTCCGATGGCCGCGGCGATCGGTGGTGTGCCCGCCTCGAACTTGTGTGGGATCTGGTTGTAGGTCGTCCTGTCGAACGTGACCGAGAGGATCATGTCGCCGCCGCCCTGGTAGGGCGACATCTGCTCCAGCCACCGGGCCTTGCCGTAGAGAGCGCCGATGCCCGTCGGACCGAACATCTTGTGCCCAGAGAAGCAGAAGAAGTCGCAGTCCAGGTCTTGGACGTCGATCTTGAGGTGCGGGATGGCCTGTGCGCCGTCGATCAGCACCGGCACGCCATGTGCGTGCGCGGTCGCGATCATCTGCTTGACCGGGTTTACCGTTCCCAGTGCATTGGACACATGCGTGAGGGCGAGAAGCTTGGTGCGCGGGCTGAATAGCTTCTCGAACTCGTCGAGCAACAGCTCCCCGGCATCGTTGCAAGGGATCACGCGCAGACGGCATCGCTTCTCGTCGCGCAGCATCTGCCACGGCACGATGTTGGAATGATGCTCGAGCTGCGACAGGATGACTTCGTCACCTTCACCGATGAATGCGCGACCGAAACCATGCATCACCAGATTCAGCGCGTCGGTAGTGCCGCGGGTATAGATCACCTCCCGCTCTTCGGGCGCGTTGATGAAGCGCTGGATCGTCCGCCGCGCACCCTCGTAGGCAGCAGTGGCGACTTCCGAGAGGTGGTGCACGCCGCGGTGGATATTGGCGTGCTCCGTGGTCTGATAGCGAATCAAGCGGTCGAGCACGGGTTGGGGCATTTGCGCGCTCGCTGCATTGTCCAGATAGACGAGCGGCCTGCCGTTCACCTTGGTCCGCAGGACGGGGAACTCGGAGCGTAGCCGCGCGAGATCGAGACTGGACGCGGCCAGGTGCGTCTGCGGTCGAGCGAAAGCGGCGCTGCTCATCTCGTCTGGGTCAGTGCTGCGTAGCGCGCAGAATCACGTCCTGCAGCCGCACGGCCAGCGAGGCGACTTCCATACGCTCGATGACCTCCGCACCAAAAGCGTAGGTCAGCAGATTGCGGGCGGCCGCAGCAGAGAGTCCGCGGCTACGGAGATAAAAAGTCTGATCGGCGTCGAGTTGGCCGACCGTGGCGCCATGCGCGCACTTCACATCGTCGGCGAAGATCTCGAGCTGCGGCTTCGTGTCTACGTGGGCGCGCTCCGACAACAGCAGGTTGCGACTCTGCTGAGCTGCGTCGGTCAGCTGAGCGCCAGGACGGACGAGGATCTTGCCGTTGAACACGGCGTGCGCCGCGCCGCCCACGATGCACTTATGCGTCTGCCGGCTGCGGCCGTGAGGCAGCGCATGATCCAAGAAACTGTGGGTATCGGCAAGCTGTCGGCCCGAGATCAGCGCCAGCCCGTCGACCTCGCACTCGGCGCCCTCGCCTGCTTGGATTACGTTCAGGTTATAGCGGGAGATCCGGCCGCCCAACGTCACGCTGACACCCTTGTACCGCCCGTTACGCCCGACGTGGACCGCACAGGTGCCGATGTGGAAGGCGCTGGTCGGCTCCCGCTGCAGCCGGAGATGCTTGACGTGCGCCTGCGCGGCCACCGCGATCTCGGTCACGCCGTTGGTCAAGCCGGCCTCGGCGTGTACCGAGACATAATCTTCGATCACCGTACACTGCGCACCCGCCTCGACCGACACCAGCACGCGCGGGTTGACCACCGCGCCGGGTGAGGCGCTCACGAACAGCAGATGGATCGGCCGGTTCACGGCGCGCTCCCGCGCCACGGTCACCAGCGCGCCATCGCGCAGCCATGCAGTGTTCACTGCCGTGAACGGATCGGCACGAAAGTCCGCCAGCCGGCCGACGTAGGCGCGAAGCTCGTCCCCATGCTTGGTCAGCCCGGCGGCTAAGGACGAGACGATGACACCGTCTTCCGCCATGGTGCTGGAAAGGGTCGCCGAGTACAGGCCGTCGACGAACACGAGCCGACTCGAGGCCTCCGGGATGAACCACGCCTCGAAGGCCGAAGGCTCTGCCGGGGCGGGTTGCAGCACGGGCTGCAGCCTTGTCTTATAGAGCGGGGTGAGGTCGGTGAAGCGCCACTCCTCGTCGCGCGTCGTGGGGACGGCGAGCGCGTTCGCCCGCTCGAGTGCCTGCGCGCGCAGCTCGCTCAGCCAACCGACCCGGCTGTGCGGGACCTCGCGATCGCCACGCAGCAAAGCTTCGAGGGCGCCGTTGCTGACCGCTTCCATCTGCATATGGCCGAGCTATGCCGCTTGACGGGCCCGGAACTCCTCGGATACCCAATCGTATCCGCGGCTCTCCAGCTCGAGCGCCAGTTCCTTGCCGCCGGTCTTGATGATGCGGCCGTCATCCATCACGTGCACGTAGTCGGGGACGATGTCGTTCAAGAGGCGCTGGTAGTGTGTGACCAGCACGATGGCACGATCGGCGCCGCGCAAGCGGTTGACCCCGTGCGCCACGATCCGCAGCGCGTCGATGTCCAGGCCCGAATCCAGCTCGTCCAGGATGGCGAGCCTGGGCTCGAGCAGGGCCAGCTGCAATACTTCGTTGCGCTTCTTCTCACCGCCCGAGAAGCCATCGTTGACGCTGCGTTCGAGGAGGGTGGGATCCATGCCCAGCAGCTCGAGCTTCGCCTGGACGAAGTCGTCGAACTCCAACGGATCCAGCTCCTCCCGTCCCCGCGCGCCTTGCATGGTGTTGTAGGCCATCCGCAGGAACGTAGAGTTGGTGACACCGGGCACCTCGACGGGATACTGGAATCCAAGGAACAACCCCGCGCGCGCCCGCTCCTCAGGCTGCAGGGCGAACAGGTCCTGTCCCTCGAACAGCGCTTGTCCGCGCGTCACGGTGTAGGCGGGATGCCCGGCCAGCACCTTGGCCAACGTGCTCTTGCCGGAGCCGTTGGGCCCCATGAGCGCATGCACGTCGCCCGACCGGACGGTGAGATCGATTCCCTTGAGGATCTCGATCCCGGCCACCGTGGCCGCCAATCCCTGGACCTTAAGAATCACGTGGCTCATCCCACACTTCCTTCCAGCTTGAGTCCCAGCAGCTTGGTGGCTTCGACCGCGAACTCCATCGGCAGTTGAGTAAACACCTCCCGGCAGAAGCCGTTGATGATCGTCGACACCGCCTGCTCCGCGCCGATGCCGCGCTGCGCGAAATAGAACAGCTGGTCTTCGCCGATCTTCGAAGTGCTGGCCTCGTGCTCGACTTTCGCGGTGTTGTTGTGCACCTGAATATAGGGGAACGTGTTCGCACCGCAACGTTCGCCGATCAGCAGCGAGTCGCACTGCGAATAGTTCCGGGCGTTGTCGGCCTTGGGTCCGATCTTCACCAGGCCGCGATAGCTATTGTTGGACTGGCCGGCCGAAATCCCCTTGCTGACGATGGTGCTGCGGGTGTCGCGGCCGATGTGCACCATCTTCGTTCCCGTATCCGCCTGCTGGTGGTGGTTGGTCAGGGCCACGGAGTAGAACTCGCCCACCGAGTAGTCGCCCAAGAGCACACAGGACGGGTACTTCCAGGTAATGGCCGAGCCGGTCTCCACTTGCGTCCACGAGATCTTGGAGTTCACGCCCTTGCACAGCCCACGCTTGGTCACGAAGTTGTAGATGCCGCCTACCCCGTTGGCATCGCCCGCGTACCAGTTCTGCACCGTCGAGTACTTGATCTCGGCATTGTCCAGTGCGACCAGCTCCACCACGGCTGCGTGAAGCTGGTTGGTGTCGAACTTCGGCGCAGTACACCCCTCCAGGTAGGAAACATAGCCGCCTTCCTCGGCCACGATCAGCGTGCGCTCGAACTGGCCCGACTCCTGGGTGTTGATCCGGAAGTACGTGGACAGCTCCATCGGGCAGCGCACGCCCCTGGGGATATAGCAGAAGCTGCCGTCGGAGAACACCGCCGAGTTGAGCGCGGCGTAGAAGTTATCGGTATGCGGTACGACGGCGCCGAGGTATCGGCGCACCAGCTCCGGGTGATCGCGGACCGCCTCCGAGAAGGAACAGAAGATGACCCCGACTTCGGCCAGGCGCTGCTTATAGGTCGTGGTGACGGATACGCTGTCGAAGATCACGTCCACCGCCACACCGGCCAGCGCCTTTTGCTCATGCAGCGGCACCCCGAGCTTTTCGAAGGTGCGGCGAAGCTCGGGATCGACCTCGTCCATCGAGCCGAGCTTGGCCTTCGGCTTCGGAGCCGCGTAATAGATGATGTCCTGGAAATCGATCTTCGGATACTTCACGTTCGGCCAGGTCGGCGCCTGCATCGTCAGCCAATGCCGATAGGCCTGCAGCCGGAACTCGAGCAGCCACTGCGGCTCATTCTTTTTGGCGGAGATCAGCCGGATCACATCCTCGTTGAGCCCCTTGGGCACCACGTCGGCTTCGATCTGCGTGACGAAACCGTGCTTGTAGGGCTGATTGACCAGATGCTGGAGGACCGCACCGCTCATGGCTCGTTATCCTTGAATGCTATCGCTCGCGCCTGCGTCAGACCGAGAAGCTCTCCCCGCAACCGCACTGGCTCTTGGCGTTCGGGTTGTCGAACTTGAACGACTCCTTGAGCCCTTCGCGCGTGAAGTCCAGGGTGGACCCGTCGAGGTACGGCAGCGCGTCCTTGTGTACGACGACCTTGGCATCATGCACCTCAAAGAGCAGGTCGTCGGTGCCCACCTCGTCGGCATAGTCGAAGGTGTATGCGAGCCCGGAGCAACCGACCTTCTTGACGCCTAAACGCAGGCCGACCCCGCTGCCGCGCTTGGCCAACGACCGGCGGATTTGCCTGGCCGCGTTCTCAGTCAAAGTAATCGCCACTTCCACACTCCTAGGTTCAACGGCAATGCTCACGCCGGCACTGCAGGCTCGGGCTCCCCGCGCCGGGCGCGTTGGTCCTTGAGCTCCATCACCTTCACTTCCTCGGCTTGGGCCTGCGCCTTGGCCACCAGCTGGGCCAGGCTCACCGAGTTGAGGTAATCGAAGATGCGTTCATTGAGGCTGGCCCAGAGGTCGTGCGTCAGACATTTGCGGTCGTCCCGACAGTTCTCGCGGCCGCCGCACTGAGTGGCGTCGATCGGCTCGTCTACTGCGCGGATGATCTCTGCAACGGACAATTGCTCCGCCTTCCTCGCCAATTGGTAGCCGCCGCCGGGGCCCCGCACGCTAGACACCAGCGCGCGGCGCCGCAGCTTGCCGAACAGCTGCTCCAGATAAGAGAGCGAGATCTTCTGACGTTCGGAGATCTCAGCCAGCGTCACCGGCTCGCTCCCGCCCTGCATGGCGAGATCGATCATGGCCGTGACGGCGAAACGACCTTTCGTAGTGAGTCGCATCGTGGGCTCCTCGATAAATCCTGTAAATTCAAGGGCAAGATCCAATACCTGATCAACCAATTCAAGTTTACTATACCCGATGGTTTCAATCAACCATTGTCTCCCGATAATTGGGGGCAACGCGGCCGATTTCACCTGGTCGGCACGACGCGCGGCCGGTCCTCATGCGTCGAGACCGAGGCCGCCCGCGGCGCTGGACTACCCGCCTGCGCGATCCTTGGCGGCCGCGGCCAGAATGCCGCGCAGGATGTTGACCTCCTCACGCTCCAGCCGCGTGCGCTGAAACAGGCGGCGCAGCCTCTGCATGAGGCGTTTGGGCTGCTTGGGATCGAGGAAACCGATGGCATAGAGGGTGCCCTCGAGGTGCTCGAAGAACCGCTCGATCTCCTCGTAGGTGGCCGGCTCGAAGCTCTCCTGCGGCAGACTCGCGATGCCCTCCGCGGCCAGCCGCACCTCGTAAGCGAACACTTGGACGGCAGCGGCCAGGTTGAGCGACGAGTACGCTCGATTGGTTGGAACGGTAGCGATCACGCTGCAGCGGTTGACTTGCTCCGCAGTGAGTCCGAATTTCTCCGGTCCGAATACCAGAGCCACGGGCCCCCGTGCAGCTTCCTGGATCAACCGAACACCGGCTTCACGCGCGGTCAGCAGCGCGTGCGATAGGTCTCGGCTGCGTGCAGTGCACGCAGCGGCGAACAGCGTGCCCTTGAGCGCATCGTCCAACGAACTGCACAGCACGGCGCGATCCAGGATGTCGTTGGCGCGCGCAGCCATAGCCTCGGCCTCGGGATCGGGAAAGCGTCTCGGACCGACCAGGTAGAGTGTGTCGAGGCCCATCGTCTTCATGGCCCGCGCGGCCGCTCCGATGTTGCCGGGATGGCTGGTGCCGCACAGCACGATGCGCACCCGATCCAATAGCAACAGTTGCTCCATGCGTCGTGCCTTCACCTGCGCCTGCTAGAATTCCCGCGTAGCTGTACCAACAATCCTGCAGGAGCACGCCAGATGGCGCACTACCACGCCATGGTCAACGTAGCGGTCAAGGCTGCGCGCCGTGCGGGCCGCATCATCACTCAAGCATCGGGCAACCTCGACGTGCTGACCGTGCGGCACAAGAGTCTGAACGACCTGGTGTCGGAGGTGGACCGGGCAGCGGAGGAAGTCATTATCGAGACGCTGAAGGCGGCGTACCCGGACCACGCGATTCTAGCAGAAGAGAGCGGTGCGACCGGACAGTCGGACTACCTCTGGGTGATCGACCCACTCGACGGCACCACCAACTTTCTGCATGGCTTCCAGACCTATTCCGTCTCCATCGCCCTCGCGCACAAAGGCGTGCTCACCCACGGCGTCGTCTACGATCCATGCCGCAACGATTTGTACATCGCCTCGCGCGGTCGCGGCGCATTTCTCAATGACAAGCGCCTGCGGGTATCGAAGCGCGATAAGCTCATCGATGCGCTCGTCGGAACCGGTTTCCCGTTTCGCATGTTCGAGCACATGGACGCCTATGTCGGCATGCTGCGCGACCTGATGACCAAGACCGCCGGCATACGCCGGCCGGGCTCGGCCGCGCTGGACCTTGCGAACGTGGCCGCCGGACGTCTGGACGGGTTCTGGGAGATCGGCCTCTCGCCTTGGGACATGGCCGCGGGCTGCCTCATGATCCTCGAAGCCGGCGGTCTGGTCGGCGACTTCGAGGGCAACGAGCTGTATCTGAAGTCGGGCAACATCGTGGCGGGCTCGCCGAAGATCTTCGGCCAAATGCTGCAGGTGATCCAGCCGCACCTCACTCCGAAGCTGCGCGCTGCTGCTGCCGCCGAGTGACGTGGCCAGCCGGTCGATGCCGGCTTGATTCCCCCGCCGACTGCCCTCAAATATTTCGGCAAATGTCCCTGCATTGGAACCGCCGATGGAACGCAAGAAGCTAGTCAGCCTATGGTACTGGGGGCTGGCTGCCCTGGCGGTGCTGTGGCTGCATTCGTTGTGGACGGACTTCCGCACGGTCGAGCCGCTCCCCTACAGCGAGTTTCAGAAGCACCTGAAGGACGGCGAAATCAAGAGCGTCGTCATCAGCGACAAGGTGATCCAAGGCGAGTTCGTGAAGCCGCTGCCGGACGGGCGCACGCGCTTCGCCACCACGCGGGTGGAGCCCGAGCTCGCCAGCCAACTCGATCAGTACCACGTCAAGTACACACAGGTGGCGGAGAACACGCTGCTGAAGGACATCCTCTCCTGGGTGGTGCCGGCGGTCGTGTTCTTCGGGATCTGGATGTTCCTGATGCGCCGTGTGGCCGAGAAACAAGGCCTGGGCGGTGGCTTCCTGTCCATCGGGAAGAGCAAGGCCAAGGTCTACATGGAGACCGATACCAAGGTCACCTTCCAAGACGTGGCCGGGGTGGACGAGGCGAAGGACGAGTTGCGCGAGGTGGTGAACTTCCTGAAGGACCCCAAGGCATACGGACGGCTCGGAGCGCGCATTCCCAGGGGCGTGCTCCTGGTTGGGCCCCCCGGCACAGGCAAAACGCTGTTGGCGCGCGCGGTAGCGGGCGAGGCTGGTGTTCCGTTCTTCTCCATCAACGGGTCCGAGTTCGTCGAGATGTTCGTAGGTGTGGGGGCCGCGCGAGTCCGCGACCTTTTCGAGCAGGCCCGGGCCAAAGCCCCGGCGATCATCTTCATCGACGAGCTGGACGCGCTCGGTCGCGCCCGCGGCGCCTACCCGCTGGGCGGGCACGACGAGAAGGAGCAGACCCTGAACCAGCTTCTGGTCGAGCTCGACGGGTTCGACGCCAGCACCGGGCTGGTGTTACTGGCAGCGACCAACAGGCCGGAGATCCTAGACCCGGCGCTGCTGCGTGCAGGGCGCTTCGACCGCCAAGTGCTGGTCGACCGTCCGGACAAGCTCGGACGCGTCCAGATCCTGAATGTGCATCTGCGCAAAGTGAAGCTCGCACCGGAGGTGGACCCGGCGGCCGTGGCCGCATTGACTCCCGGCTTCACGGGAGCGGACCTGGCGAATCTGGTCAACGAAGCGGCCCTGCTGGCGACGCGGCGGGGAGCCGAGGCCGTGTCGATGGACGACTTCACTCGCGCGGTCGAGCGCATCGTCGCCGGACTGGAAAAGAAGAACCGCGTGCTCAACGAGCAGGAGCGCAGGGTGGTCGCCTACCACGAGATGGGCCACGCGCTGGTGGCGATGTCGCTGCCGGGCACGGATCCGGTGCACAAGGTCTCGATCATCCCGCGAGGAGTAGGCGCGCTCGGATATACGATCCAGCGCCCGACCGAAGACCGTTTCCTCATGACCAGCGAGGAGCTGGAGAGCAAGATGACGGTGCTGCTAGGAGGCCGCGCCGCAGAACAGATCGTCTTCGGGCATCTGTCCACGGGCGCCGCGGACGACCTCGCCAAGGTGACCGACATCGCCCGCAGCATGGTCATGCGCTACGGCATGAACGAAAGGCTCGGCAACGTGAGCTACCAAGAGGAACGGTCGCCCTTCCTCGCGGGCGCCGGCGTCCCTAGCCCGGGGCGGGAGTACAGCGAGGAGACGGCGCGCGAGATCGACGTGGCGGTGCGCGAGATCGTCGGGCGCGCTTACCAGACCGCGACCTCGCTCCTGAGCGCCCGCCGCGCGCTGTTGGAAAGCGGTGCGAAGGAGCTGCTGCAGAAGGAAACGCTCAGCGAGCAGGATCTCGCGCGGCTACGCGAGCAGCTCGCCAGCACGCAAAAACCGGCGGCTACGACGCTGGCGGCGTAAAGCCCCGCTGTCGTCTGTACCGGCCGTCATCGGACCGCCACGAATCGGGTGAGCGACCTCAATCGCTCGACCAGCGCCCGCCCGAAGGAGGAAGTCTGCGCGCTGTGCGCGGCTCTCACCCTGTGGCGCTCGAGCAGATCCGGAGCGCGTTCGAACTCTGCATACCGAGCAAGCGCCGAGGCGAGATGCTTCTGCATCAGGCCCGGATTCACCGGCTTGTTCACGAAGCGGTAAATTTGCGCCTCGTTGATCAGGTGCACCACCATCTCCGAGTCCGATGCGCTGGTGACCACGATGACCAGGATCTGCGGGTAGTGGCGCTTGAGCAGATTGAACAGGATGAGGTACTTGTCGAAATCCCGATCGACGTCTGCCACGACCAGCCCGATCTCGCGCGACTCCAACTGCGCCAGCGCCTGCTCTATGCTAGACGCATGGACCACATCGTGCGTCGAGCCCAGCATACCCTGGAGTGCGTCCTGCAACGAACCGGCCGGATCCAGCACTAGGACCGCGGCGTCGATCCGTGGGCCCGGCTCCGCCGGCGCGTTCAGCTCCAGCTGCCGCTGACCGATCTCCACCGCTTCGGCCAGCGCCTGCTGCAATTCCTGGTTGTCCCAGGGCTTGCTGATGAATCGGTAGACCTCGCCCTCGTTGATCGAGCCGACGATCGACGCGAGGTCGGAGTAGCCGGTGAGCAGGATCCGTACGCTCTGCGGCGAGATCTCTCGCGCCCGGCGCAGCAGCTCGACACCGAGCATGCCGGGCATCCGCTGGTCGCTGACGATGACCGGGATCTTGCCCCGGCTGATGACTTCGAGGGCGTCCGCGCCATTGGCCGCCGTCATCACGTCATACCTGCTCCCGAAGATGGTCTTGAGCGCAGTCAGGATGCGCTCCTCGTCGTCCACGAACAGCACCCGCGCCTTGGATGCCGCGGGCGCCTGCGCTTCGCCGAGGTCGGACACGCCGCTTCCGGTCGCATCCGCCGCCCCGAGCACGGCCGCACCACGTGCCAGCGAGCGCAGTTTGCGCGCGGCCGACAAAGTGGCGGGCGTGGCGGATCCGAGCTCGCTCATGCGTTCAGCATGGACGGGCACCTTCCCCGCCGCCTCGTCGGGAACCGCCTCGAACAGGGCCTGGCGGAACTCCCGTGCGCCGCTGAAGCGATCCTCCGGCGACTTGGCGAGCGCCTTCAACACCACCCAGTCCAGCGCCGGCGGCACCAACGGGTTGAGCGACGACGGCTCCGCTGGCGTCTCGTACAGGATCTTGGTCATGATCTGCCCGCTGCTCTCGCCGAGGAACGGCTTGGTTGCGGTGAGCAGCTCATACAGCAACACACCTGCCGAGAAGATGTCGGTGCGACCATCCGGCCTCTCACCCAGATACTGCTCGGGCGACATGTAACTCGGCGTGCCGAGCATGTGGCCGTGTTGGGTGACGCTGGAGGCTTCGATCCGGGCGATCCCGAAGTCGGTGACCTTGATGACGCTTTCTGCGGTCACCAGGAGATTGCCGGGCTTGATATCGCGGTGGACGACACCTTGCGAGTGCGAATACGCGAGCGCATCGAGCAGCTGTCCGATGATGTTGCGGACCCAGCGCAGTCCCCGCTTGACCCCTTCACCATGATAGGCGCTGAGCGGCTTCCCCGGTACATACTCCATGGCGATGTAACAGTAGTCGCCCTCCTCCCCATACGAATAGACTTGGACCACGTTCGCGTGCGTGAGCCGTGCGGCGGCCTGCGCTTCCCGCTTGAAGCGGCGCAGGATCTCCTCCCTGCTCTCGGCGTCAAGCCGGGATTTGTCCACCACCTTGACCGCCAGCGGGCGATGCAGCAGGGGGTCCCAGGCCTCGAACACCGTTGCCATGCCCCCTTCCCCGAGCACGGCGCGCAGCTCATATCCACCGATGCTCTGGGGCGGCTTCATGGCCTGCTGGAAGATGCTGCTCAAGCTGCGAGCGCCTGCGGCTGGACGGCCTTCACCGGCAGAAACACGGAGAAGGTCGTCCCCTGCCACACCTTGGACTTCACCTCGATGCGCCCGCTGTGCTCCAGCACGATCTTGTACGCGATGGACAGCCCCAGGCCCGTGCCCTGGCCGATGTCCTTGGTGGTGAAGAAGGGGTCGAAGATCTTGGGTAGGATGTCGTCGGGAATGCCGCGCCCGTTGTCGGATACGTCGACGCGGACCTGGCCGTCCGGTGCCATGCTGGTGGAGACGCAGATCTCTCCAGTCACGTCATCGGTGGCCTGTGCGGCGTTGGTGATCAGGTTCAAGAGCACCTGGTTGATCTGCGACGGCGAGCACTCGACGAGCGGGATCTCGCGCAGCTGCTTGCGCAGAGTCTTGTGCTTGACGACGTTACGCGCGATCACCAGCGTGCTTTCGATCCCCTCGTTCAGATTGAAGCGCTGCAGCCTGCTGCGATCGACCCGGCTGAAGTTCTTCAGGTTGAGCACGATCTCCGCGATCTGCTCGATCCCGTGCAGCCCGTCGTCGGTGACACGCACGAGGTCGCCGTTCGCCGCCTCCGCCTGGACCTCGGCGGCCAGCTTGGACAGCTGCGCGAACTGCGCCGACAGCTCCTCGTCGGGCACATCGCCGCGCTCGAGCATCCCGAGCAACTTCCGGCACTGAGCCGCCATGCCCTCCAGCCGCGGCAGCCGTTCCCTCACGGAGGCGAGGCTCGCCTTCACGTACGCGAGCGGCGTGTTGATCTCGTGAGCGATGCCGGCGACCATTCGACCGAGCGAGGACATCTTCTCCGTCTGGATCAGCATCAGCTCCGATTCCTTCACGTGGGTGAGGGCCTGGGACAGCTCCTTGGTCCGTTCCTGCACGCGCTGCTCCAGGGTCTCGTTGGCAGACTTGAGCGCCTCGTTGACATGGTTGAGCTTCACGTAGCTCTTGCCGAGCTGCCACATCACATAGCCCAGGAACACCAGGAGGGCCGCCGAATAGAACACAAGGTAGATGCGAAACTGCTCCTTTTCGTCCGCGATCGTCTGGAACTCTCGATCGAAGGCGTCACTGAGCGAGTTGACGCGGGGCGAGGTCGGCTGCAGCAGGATCTGCTGCGCGAGGTCCGCTACGCTCGTCTCTTGCTCCAGCAGGCGTCGGACCGGGCCCGGCAGCGCCGAGAGGGGCGTGCGCAGCGCTTCGGGAAGCGCGCCCGCCGACTCGGCGAGTGCATCGGCCGTCTTCGCTACCGTCTGGGCTCCGCCATGGTCAGGCTGCACATACAGGCGCACCAGCTCCGCGTTCAAGGCGGCCAGCTGACCATCCACGGCGGACAGTTTGGGGCGCAGCTTGACATCCGTTTCGGCAAGCTGCGCGGCCGACTGGCGCAGCGTGGCCAGTTGCGCGAGCAAATCCTTGAGCGCAGTACGCAACTGTGTGTTGGCGTCATCGAACTGCACCACCAGCTTCTGCTTGGTCAGGAGGGCCTTCCGGAGAACCTCCAGGCCAGCCTTAAGAGTCGGGTTCGCCACCGGAACGGCCTCGGCGGCCAGATTGTCCAGCACGGGCACCAGCCGTTCGATCCGGAGGCGCGGGCGCGGCTCGAGTGCGAGCGGGTCGGCGCTGGCGGCGGCGACGCTGCGATTCCAACTCGCGTCGATCTCTCGCAGAGTGCGGAAGCCCGCGGCGATCTGGGTCTGGCGCCGGAGGTCTCCACCTTCGCTCATGACGTAGAGGAAGGCGAGGATCGCTACCAGGACCAGCGCCAGGAAGATCCGCAGCACTCGGCCAAGCATGGTCGGTTCGGGTCGGGTCGTTACGTGGTGGCCGGCCGCCCGGCCGAGCGGTAAGCTTCCCGCTTACGAAGGTTGATCGCCAAGAGGCAGGCAGGAGCTATGCCAGCCGTTGGGCAGGGCCCACGAGTGCGGGAGGGGCTCCATGAATGCCCCTGCCGACTCCCGTAGCCCCGTGGCGATTCGCGCCGTTCCCATCCATTGCAAGGAATTCGCGAGTGAACGCCGAGCATACGCCGATGATGCAGCAGTACCTGCGCATCAAGGCCCAGTATCCCGACCTGCTGGTGTTCTACCGCATGGGCGACTTCTACGAGCTGTTCTATCAGGACGCCGAGAAGGGCGCGCGCCTGCTTGACCTGACCCTGACGCAGCGCGGGGTGTCGGCGGGGGAACCGATCAAGATGGCCGGCGTGCCGTTTCACGCCGTGGACCAGTACCTCGCCAAGCTGGTCCGGCTAGGGGAGTCGGTAGCGATCTGCGAGCAGATCGGCGACCCGAACACGGCGAAGGGACCCGTCGAGCGTCGAGTCACGCGCGTGGTCACGCCGGGCACGCTCACCGACGCCGCGCTGCTGGATGACAAGCGCGATAACCTGCTGGTGGCACTGGCTCTCGCCAACAACACGATCGGCCTCGCCTGGCTGAGCTTGGCCTCCGGGGATTTCCGGATCAAGGAGACGGCACCCGATCACCTCGGGTCGGAACTGGAGCGGCTGCGGCCGGCCGAGCTGCTGGTACCCGACGGCGGGGATCTTTGCCTCCCCGCTGGAACCGGCGCGCCGATCAAGCGCTTGGCGCCCTGGGACTTCGACACCGACGCGGCCCGCCGAGCACTCGCGCGGCAATTCGGCACGAGCGACCTGACGGGTTTCGGAGCCGAATCGCTGGGTCCCGCGCTGGGAGCTGCGGGGGCACTTCTCCAATACTGCCGCACTACGCAAGGTGGTGAGCTCCCTCACGTGCGCGCGCTGAGCGTGGAGCACGACGCAGCCTACCTCAGACTGGACGGAATCAGCCGGCGAAATCTGGAGATCAGCGAAACGTTGCGCGGAGAAGCGCAGCCGACTTTGCTGTCGATTCTGGACACTTGCGCCACGAACATGGGCAGTCGATGCTTGTGGCAGGCATTGCACCACCCGCAGCGCGACCGCGAGGCGCTGCTCGGGCGCCTGGATGCGGTCGCTCTCCTCGCGGAAGCAGGCGGGGACGCGGCGCATACGCGGCTGCATCGGTTGCTGCGGAGCGCGGCTGAGGTCGATCGCATCACAGCGCGCATTTCGCTGCGCAGTGCCCGTCCACGCGACCTCGCCGGGTTGCGCGCTACCCTGGAGATGCTCCCCGCGATCGAGGAAGTGCTAAGCCGCCTGCAAAGCCAGCGCCTGCTCGAACGCCTCGCCCGGGACGCAGCGCCGCGTCCAGCGCTCGCCGAGTTGCTCGCGCGCGCGATCCGACGTGAACCCAGTGCGGTGCTCCGTGAGGGCGGCGTGATCGCCGAGGGTTACGACGCGGAGCTCGACGAGCTGCGGGCGATCCAGAACGACTGCGGCGCCTTTCTGCTCGACCTGGAATCCCGGGAACGAACACGCACGGGGATCGCCAGCCTGAAGGTCGAATACAACCGAGTGCACGGCTTCTACATCGAGGTCACCCAGGCCAACGCGGCCAAGGTCCCCGAGGATTACCGCCGGCGCCAGACGCTGAAGAATGCCGAGCGCTACATCACCCCAGAACTGAAGGCCTTCGAGGACAAGGCCCTGTCCGCGCAGGAGCGCGCACTCGCGCGCGAGAAGCTGCTCTACGATCGCCTCTTGGAGCAGCTGTCGGCCCACATTCCGTCGCTGCTCTCGCTCGCGTCCGCACTGGCCGAGCTCGACCTGCTGGCCACGTTCGCCGAGCGCGCTCTGACTCTGGGGCTTACGCGCCCGCAGTTCACGGACGACGAGGTGCTCGAGATCGACGCCGGTCGTCACCTCGTCGTGGAGCCACAGGTCGAGACCTTTGTGCCGAACGACCTGCGGCTGTCTGCGGGCCGCAGGCTGTTGCTCATCACCGGACCCAACATGGGCGGAAAGAGCACCTACATGCGCCAGGCCGCCCTGATCGTGCTGCTCGCCCACTGTGGCTGCTTCGTACCCGCAAAGTCAGCCCGCATCGGGCCTGTCGACGCGATCTTCACCCGCATCGGGGCGGCCGACGACCTGGCCGGCGGGCGCTCCACGTTCATGGTTGAGATGACCGAGACGGCCAACATCCTGCACAACGCGACGCGTCAGAGCCTCGTGCTGATGGATGAGGTCGGCCGTGGCACCTCAACATTCGACGGTCTGGCCTTGGCGTGGGCGATCGCGCGGCAGTTGACCGACAAAACGCAGTGCTACACGCTGTTCGCCACCCACTATTTCGAGCTGACGCAGCTGGCGCAGCAGTATCGCGACGTCGCCAACGTGCACGTGGATGCCGTCGAGCACAAGGACCGCATCGTTTTCCTGCATGCGGTGGAGGAAGGCCCGGCCTCGCAGAGCTACGGGATCCAGGTGGCGCAGCTGGCCGGCATCCCGGCCAACGTCATCCGAGCCGCAAAGAGGCGGCTCACGGAACTGGAGCTGCAAGCTGCGCGGCAATCTCCCCAGGCAGATCTGTTCTCGCAGCCGATCCCGGAAGAACCTCCGGCTCAGGCCGAGCATCCTGTGATGCGCGCGTTGCGCGAGGTCGACGTCGATGGTCTCACCCCACGTGAGGCGCTGGAGCTGATCTATAGGCTCAAAAAGCTCGAGCCCGAATCCGGCTAACCAGCGAGCGCCGCCTCGCCCGCATCGGCGTCACGCCTCCAGCGCCTGCGTGTTCGCGATATACCCGTAGTAAGCGTTGCTGCGTTCGCTGCCCTGACGCCGATATTCCTCTTTAATCGCCGCGAGCTTATCGCCCGCGAGCGCAGGTCCCTGCGCGTGCGCGACGTCGTACTGATACAGGCGTGCAGAGTTGAGGCCGAAGATCGCGCGCTTGGTGGGGCTGTCTGGACCGCCCAGCGGCTGCCACCCGTGTTTCTTGCGCATCTCTTCCGGGATCTCGATGCGGCGCATGGCTTCGATCTGCCACTGCGGCGAGCCCCAGAACACCGAATCGGTGCCCCAGACGACGTGGTCGGCGCCCATCATGTGGACGAGCTGGCCCACCACCGCTGCACAGAACCGCGGGTTGGTCACGCAGGTGCTGGCAAACGTGGTTCCGATCTCGGCGTAGACATTGGAAACGCCGTACTGCTGCGGGATGCGCGCGAGGTCGGTAACCCAGCGGATGTAGCCGTCGCGCTCGAACTCCGCCATCTCTTGCTCGGGCGTGTTCCAGGCGAACGGGCGGATCGCGGCGTGGTAGATGACAAAGTTCATCTTCGGCCAATCCTTGGCCGCTTTGCCGACGTCATCCGGCGTAGCGTGGCGCCAGGTGTCCGGGAAGGATTGCTCATAGTCCTTCGGCATGATGCCCTTGTGGATGCAGATGGTATGGATGCCGGCCTTGAGCGACTTTTCGTAGAACGGATACATCAGCTTCTCGTCGTCCAAGCGCCACGAGAAGTTGGAGGGCGGATAAAACGGCGCGCCCAGCGTGTAAGCCTTCCAGCTCGCCGGCCGCAGCGTCGCGATGGCTCGATCTACCTCCTCCATCCAGTTCGGGTACTTGGGCGTGATCACGAAGTGGCCCAGCATGCGGCGGCTACCGGCCACATTGTTGATCGTGTCCACCGCCTGCTTGATGTTGTCGTTGGTCAGGAACCACCAACTCGGATCATCGCCTGGGGCACCGGACAGCAGCGCCACCTTCGTGTCGCTGTCCAAAAACATCTCCTTGACATAGTTCTCGAACTTGTAGATAGCAAGCGTAAGGGGCATGCCCTTGAGCAGATCGGGATTCGCGCCGACGTCTACCGCCCACTTCGCGCCCGTCAGCATCCCCTCCTTGTCGAACGCGTCGTGTACGAAGTGCGTCTGGACGTCGAAGATGAACTGGCCGGAGAGCTTCTGCGCGCGCTCGGAGGCGGCATCGATGTCCCGCGCTTCGGCCTCGCCTACCTCGAAGATCGGACCGAACACCTTGTTCATCGCGAAAAATGCCAAAGCCATGCCGGCGCTGCTCGCCATAAACCGTCTGCGGTCCAGCCCGAGCCTCCCGGCGTGTTGGTCAGCGAGCTCCTTGATCAAGCCCTCTACCTGGCGCTGTTGCCCAGTCTGCGGCGGCGGGTTGTACTCGCCGTTGGATACGACTTGGGTGGGGACGGGGCCGCGGAAGGCATTGCGCTGCGCCGGGAGCGTCTGCGCCATCTCGCGATCGCTCAGTTGAACGCCGAAAATCGGGTGCCTTTTCTGGTCGGTCATCGTGCTCCTCCTTCGCTTGTGATCGGATGTCGAGGTGCATGCGCGGGGCGACCGCGTCGAGTGCGCGCTCGATGCGCACGAGCGAGCGATCGGAACGCCCGAGTCGTAGGCGAGGCGCTCCCGAGCGTACATCGGCCAACGCCCGCTTGTGACAGCAGCGGTCCGGGGCTCGCAGCGCCAATGATGTAACCAACGGACCCGGCGAAACCGAAGTCCTGAATGGCGTCGAGGTTGCTCGGGAAGCGGCCGCCCAACCAAGTATAGTCGCTGCGCGGAGATTCGCCTGCGCAAGCTCGGCAGCCGCGCGCAGTGTTCGGGCCGAGCGGCCCGTACCGAGGCAAGTTGTTACGTCTGGGTCCGAGAGGGGCGGAGCAGCGTGGGGAGGAGGCAGAAGGCGCCCGAACATGCTTGCAACATGTGGACGGCGCATCGTGCCAAGCTCAAGCGTATCCGACGAGCGCTCACACGCAGCGCCGTTGCTCCCCAAGCCGAGAAGCGCTTAGCGGAAGTCTATTGGCAGTGGCGCATGCCCGGCGCGGATCGCCCAACGCAGCGAAGTTCGGTCACTGCTCGGGAGCCACGCCCGCCGCGAGGCGCTCGCGCTCGGTCGTGATCTCGCGCGCCAGCTCGAGGATCGCCATCGCATAGTTACGGCTGCGGTTGTATTGCAGCAGCGCGTAGAAGTTGTCGAACCCGAACCAGAACTCCGGCCCGTCGAGCAAGTCCAGGGAAAACAGGCAGGCGGCCAGGTCCGGATTTACGGGCCTAAGGCTGGTGGCACCGCGGCCTCGCCACTCTCCGACGTTGAGCGACGGCCTGAGCCCGAGTTCGAGCAACGGACGCGGATCGACGCCGTCGATTCGCGCCGGCGCGGCCACCGGCTGTCCCGCCTTCCACCCAGAGTAGCGCAGGTATCCGGCTACGCTGCCGATCACGTCTGCCGAGCTGGCCCACAGGTCGATCTGGCCGTCCCCGTCGTAGTCGACGGCATAGCGGCGATAGCTGCCGGGCATGAATTGCGGCAGCCCCATGGCACCCGCGAACGACCCGCGCACGGACATCGGGTTCCACCGCTGCTCGCGCGCGAGCAACAGAAACTCCTCCAGCTCGCTGCGAAAGTACTCGCCTCGCGCCGGCCAATCGAAGGCCAACGTGGTGAGCGCGTCCATGACACGATAGCTCCCGGTACGTTTGCCGTAGCGCGTCTCGATCCCGATCAGCGCCACGATAATGTCCTCCGGAACCCCGAACTCGTTTGCTGCGCGCGAGAGCACCGCAGCGTTGTCGTTCCAGAACGCGACACCACCCGAGATCCGGCTCCCGTCCACGAACAGGGGTTTGAATTCGTACCAAGGCTTGCTCGTGGCGGGTGCGGAGATGGCGCGCACCACACCGGGATTGGGCTGCGTCTGCGTGAACAATGCCCGCAGCTGCGGCGCGGCGAAGCCGTGCGTACGCACCATGTACGAGATGAACTGCTCGATCTCGGGACGTAGCGGCCGAAACTCGCTCGGCGGAGTCTGCGCATCGGAACGCACGACACAGCAGAGCGCAACCAGTCCGCAGCCCAGCCAGTAGAGAACGAGTCCGATCGCGCGCCGCATCATCGCACCTGATGGTCGATCACCACGGCCACCCCTTTGGTCCCCGGTGCCACGGGTGTACTGACCCCCTCCAGATCTCCGACCTCCGGCATCGCATTGCCGGACTTGGACACACGCGCCGCGATCACCACACGCTCTGCGGAAGACACTTCGAACCCCGGCCGCATGGCCATGCTGTCATCCAGCTTGAACGCAAGAGGCAGGTCCTTCACCCGCTTGCGCAAGACCGCCAATGGCATGTTCCCGCCGTCCGCTGCGCGCGCGAACACGAAGACAGTATCCTCGGGGCCCGCGTTCGCAGCCAGTTGCGGTGACAGCCGCACCACGCCACTGACACCCTCCTTCGCAGCCGGGCTGGCCGCGGCCACGCGAGCCCCTTGGCTTGCGAGGCGCGCCTGAGCCTCGGCAATCCCCGAGGCCAGTGCCTTTCCGAGCTCCGACCCCGGAGGCGTTTTGGCGGCGAGCCGTTGCCAGTATCCGATCGCCTTGTCATAGTCGGCTCGGCCAAACGCCGCCGCCCCGGCCAGCGTCAGCGCTTTCTGGTTTTCCGGCGCGAGCAACAGGGCCTTTTCGAGCAGTCGAGTCGGCTCGCCCTCGAGCTGGCCGCCATGGGCCAACCCGAGCGCCTCGGCTCGTTCGACCAAGATCTCCGGATTGTTGGGCTCGAGGCGTTCCGCATGGGCGAGCGCGTCGACCGCCTCGGGGAAGCGTTGCAACGCCTTGTACGCGCGGCCCAGCATCAGCCACCCCGTCGGGTCGTTGGGACTGCTCTGCAGGCGAGCTGCGAGCTTCTCGGTCATCTGCTGGAACTGCTCGACGGTGACGGACGACGGATCGATCGCGGCCCGTTTGGGGGCGTCCAAGCCCTTCGGGGTGCCGAGATGCAGGTATAGCAGCGCCGCACACACCGGGATCGCGATTCCGACGAATATCGCAGCCCCACGCCCCGACCGGGGAGACGGGACTCCGGAACTCGGCTGCACCGGATCCGCATCTTCCAGCAGGCGCCGTTCCAGCTCGGCGCGCGCCAGGGCAGACTGCTCCTGCGCCAACATGCCGGTCTTCACGTCGCGCTCCAGCTCGCGCAACTGGTCGCGATAGAGTGACACGTTCGCATCTGTCGGCGCGGCTGCGGTCCCGGCGTTACGTCCGAGCAGCGGGCGCACCAGCCAGAAGACTGCGCCCAGCGTCAGCGCTGTTGCCAGGACGACGAACGCGATCATGCCGGCATGCGCCGCGGCGCAGTGCTCCGCGCGACTTCTCGGATTGCATCGCAGGCGCAGGATTCGCAGCTCAGACCAGACCGCTGGCGCATTCAGGCTCCGGGACGGTCAGGCTCGGGGGCACCGGAATCGGCGTCCCTCAACAATGCTTGCGCGCGCGCATGTTCGTCCGCACTGAGTTGAGGCACCACTGCGCGCCGACGCTGTAGATACACCAACAGCCAGGCCATTCCCGCGACCAGCAGGACGAACGGCCCGAACCAAAGCAGCACCGTGGTGGACCTGACCGGCGGGCGATACAGGACGAAGTCCCCGTAGCGCTGCGTGAGCCACGCGGTGATCTCCTGGTCGCTACGCCCGGCTTTCATCTGGTCGCGGATCTGGCTGCGTAGGTCCGCCGCGAGGTCCGCGCGCGAATCGGCCAGAGTCTCGTTCTGGCACACCAGGCAACGCAGCTCGGCAGCGAGGTGCATGAGCCGTTGCTCGAGCACGGGATCGTCCGCGGCCGGAGGCGCCTCCTTGGCCAGCGTCAATCCCGTGGCGAGGTACAGCAGGCCGAGCAGCAGCCGACGCATCACGATGCCTGCAGCTTGCGGACCAGAGGCAGGATCGCTTCGCTCAGCAGCTCCGGCGTGACCGGGCCGATCTGCTTGTAGCGGATCACGCCGGCCTTGTCGATCACGTACGTCTCGGGCACACCGTATACGCCATAGTCGATCCCGACCCGCCCCTCGGGGTCGGAGATGCTCACCGTGTAGGGATTGCCATGCTTGCCGAGCCACGCCAGCGCGTCTGCGCGCTTGTCCTTATAGTCGAGACCGTAGATCGGTACCACGCCCGTCTTTGCGAGCTCCACGAGCACGGGGTGCTCCTGCATGCAAGACACGCACCAGGAAGCCCACACGTTGAGCAGCCAGACTTGCCCGCGGAGTTGCCGCTCGGACACGATCCTGGTCGGGTCGTCCAGCCGCGCCAGCTCGAATGCGGGCGCGGGCTTGTCGATCAGAGGCGAGGGGATCTCGTGTGGCTTGAGCGACAGGCCCGTCCACAGAAACACGAGCAGGACGGCGAAGACGAGCAGCGGCAGGATGAAGCGCAGGCTCTTCATTGCGTGCCTTGTGTTGCCGCCGCGGGCATCGGTCCTGCATCCGGCGCGCGTTCTCGGCGCGCGAGGCGGTAACGGCGATCGGTCAGCGCGATCAGGCCGCCCAGAGCCATGAGGAACGCACCGCCCCAGATCCAGTCGACGAAGGGCTTGTGGTACACGCGGACGACCCACGCACCCCCGCGGAGCGGCTCACCTAGCGACAGGTACAGGTCGCGTGTCAGGCCCGTGTCGATCGCGGCGATGGTCATCGGCATCTGCTGCACGGTGTAGAGGCGCTTCTCCGGGTTGAGCGTGGCAACCGCGCGCGTGCCTCGGGTCACGCTGAAGAGCCCGCGTGTCGCTTCGTAATTGGGCCCCTTGACTTCGCTCAGCCCATCGAGCCGGAATTGATACCCGCCGGCCGCGACGGTGTCGCCAACGTTCATGCGCACATCCTTCTCGACCTCGTAGCCGCGCACCAGGGTGACGCCGAGGATGAACACGCCCACGCCGAAGTGGGCAAGCAGCATGCCCCAATATCCCCGAGGCAGCTGCGGCAGCGCTCGCAGTACCGTGACTCCGCCCGCGGCACGAACCTGGACCAGTCGCTCCCTGAGGTTGACGAAGCCGGAGCCGATCACCCAGATCGCCAGCAGAACGCCCAACCCCAGTAACGGAGTCCACCGTCCCAGGCTGAGCGGGAGCAGAATCGCCGTCACTACGGCCACGCCGAATGCCCACTTCAAGCGAACCAGCAGATCGAGCGGCGCATCCTGCTTCCAGCGTGCCAGCGGACCGATCCCCATGAGGAAGACCGCGGGCGTCATGAGTGGCACGAACACCGACTCGAAATACGGCGGACCCACCGAGATCTTGCCCAACCCGAGCGCGTCCAGGAACAGCGGATAAAGCGTACCGAGCAGCACCGCCGCGGCGGCCACCAACAGCAGCACATTGTTCACCAGCAGCGCCGACTCGCGCGAGACGAGGGCGAAGGCGCCGCCCAGGCCTACCCTCGGCGCGCGCCATGCGAACAGCGCTAACGAGCTGCCGATCACGATGGCGAGGAACGCGAGGATGAAGACCCCGCGCCGGGGGTCGGTGGCGAAGGCATGGACGGATGTGAGCACGCCCGAGCGCACCAGGAACGTTCCCAGCAGGCTCAACGAAAACGCGATGATGGCCAGCAGCACGGTCCAGATCTTGAAGCCGCCCCGCTTCTCGGTGACGGCCAGCGAGTGGATCAGCGCAGTGCCCGCGAGCCAGGGCATGAACGAGGCGTTCTCGACTGGGTCCCAGAACCACCAGCCGCCCCATCCGAGCACGTAGTACGCCCATCCGCTTCCCAGGGCGATCCCCACGGTCAGGAATGCCCAGGCCATCGTGGTCCAGGGCCTGGACCAGCGCGCCCAGGTGGCATCGAGGCGCCCGCCGATGAGTGCGGCCACGGCGAAGGCGAAGGCCACCGAAAAGCCGACATAGCCCATGTAGAGCATCGGGGGGTGGACAACCATGCCCGGGTCCTGCAGCAGCGGGTTCAGGTCGCGCCCGTCCGCGGCCGGCGGCAGCAACCGCTCGAACGGATTGGAGGTGAAGAGCAGGAACAAGAGGAAGCCCACGCTCACCATCGCCATGACCGAGAGGATCCGGGCCACCATCGGCGCCGGCAGGTGTCGGCTGAACACGCTCACTGCCGTCATCCACAGCGAGAGCATGAACACCCACAACAGCAGCGAGCCTTCATGGCTGCCCCAAGTGGCCGCGAAGCGATAGCGCAGCGGTAACGTGGAGTTCGAGTTGTTCGCGACGTTGAGCACCGAGAAGTCGTTGCTGACGAACGACCATGCCAGGCAGCCGAAGGCGATGGCGATGAATACGAACTGCCCCTGGGCAGCCGGGCGCGCCAAGGCCATCCACGCCGGGTCACCGCGCTGCGCCCCCATCAGCGGTACCACTGCCTGCACACAGGCGATGCACAGCGCGACGATCAGGGCGAAATGTCCGAGCTCGGGGATCATGTCGAAGAGCGTGACTCGTGACTCGTGATTCGTGATCCGTATCTCACTTCGGCTCCAGCAGAGTGCGCTTGGATTGTTCCATCGCTTTGTGCGCGCGCGCTACGGCATCCGCGGCTTCCGGCGGCATGTAGTTTTCGTCGTGCTTGGCCAGCACTTGCGTCGCGTGAAACACGCCGTCGGCGCCGAGCGAGCCCTGCGCGACCACGCCACGGCCCTCCTTGAACAGGTCCGGCAGGATACCGCGGTATTCGACCGGAATGGACCGGGCCGTGTCCGTCACCACGAAGCGGGCAGTGACGCCATCGGGCTGCCGCTGCAGACTGCCCGGCTGCACCAGCCCACCGACGCGGAAGCTGCGGCCTTCCGGCGCTTCATGTGCCGCGATCTGCGTAGGAGTGAAGAAGAACACGAGGTTGCTCTGGAACGCGTTGAGGATGAGGGCCGCCGCGCCGCCAACCGCCGCCAGCCCGGCTGCGATCAGGGCCAGCCGCCTGTGCCTCGCCTTCATGATTGCGCCGACGTTGAGTTACGACCCAACCGCCGTTTGAGAGTTCGCCCGCGGCTGCGAAGCAGCCACAACTCGGCAGCGATGCACAGCGCGGCCACCGTGTAGGAGCCCCAAACGTAGAGCGCGTAACCGCCCATCGCGAAGAAATCGCGCGCGCTGCCCCAGTTCATGCGGCCTCCGTGTCCCGCATCCAGTCCGCCTCGGCTTCGCGCTCGAGGATGATTGCGCGCACGCGCACGAAGCTCACGGCGATCGCGTACATCCAGGCGGCAAGCGCCATGATCAGCATCCCCAGGAGCATCGTAGCGGCCATCGACGGCGCGCGCGCCAGGCTCACCGAGGCGCCCTGGTGCAACGTATTCCACCACTTGACCGAGAAGTAGATGATGGGCACGTTGATCACGCCGATAAGCGCCAGCAATGCCGCCGCACGGTCCGCACGGCGGACGTCGTCGATCGCCGCGTGCAGCGACAGGAACCCGACGTACAGGAACAGCAGAATGAGCTCGGAGGTCAAGCGCGCATCCCACACCCACCAGGTCCCCCAGGTCGGCTTGCCCCACAGCGAGCCGGTCCACAGGGCGAGGAAAGTGAACATGGCACCGGTAGGGGCCAGGGCCTGCGCCATCATGAAGGACAGCCGCGTGTTCATGCTCAAGCCCACCCCGCACCAGAAGGCCATCACCACGTACAGGAACATCGACATCCACGCCGCCGGCACATGCAGAAAGATGATCCGGTAGGCATCGCCTTGCTGGAAGTCCGTGGGCGCGAGCCACAACCCGATGTACAGCCCGATCGCGCCGAGCACCGCCGCTGCAGCGAAGAACCAAGGCGCAAGCGCGCCCGCCAGCGGATAAAAGGCCTGGGGCGATGCATATTTCCACAGCTTACCGACCATCGCAGTGCCCTACTCCAGCGCGATCCGGATCGCCGCCGCGGCTCCCCACGGCCCGAGCGCCAGCGCCAGAAGGAGCGACGCACCCAACAGCGACAAGTGAGCGCCGGCTGCCATCCCCGAGGCGCAGGCGGTGATCGACGCAGCCCCAAAGATGAGCACCGGAACGTACAGCGGCAACACCAGCAGCGCGAGCAACCCGCCCGCACCGCGTACGCCGAGCGTCAGCGCGGCACCGATCGCGCCGATCAAGCTTAGACAGGGGGTGCCGAGCAGCAGCGACAGCAGCACCACGCTCAACGCATCCGAGGGTAGTCCGAACTGCAGGCTGAGCAGCGGCGCCACCAGCACCAGCGGCACTCCGGTCACGAGCCAATGCGCCACTACCTTCGCCGCTACCAGCAGCACCAGCGGCTGCGGGCTCAGCGCGAGTTGCTCCAGTGTCCCGTCGGCGTAGTCCCCCGCAAACAAGCGGGTGAGCGCGAGCATCGAGGCGAGCAAAGCCGCCACCCATAGCACTCCCGGGGCGATGGTGCGCAGCGTGTCGGGCGCCGGACCCACGCCCAAGGGAAACAAGCTCACCACGAGAACAAAGAAAAAAAACGTCGTGAACACATCGGACCGGCGCCGGACCGCCAACGTGAGATCGCGCCGGATCACCGCGGCGAATACGGCCGCGAGCGACGCCTCGCTCATGCCGCCAGCGGCAGGCGCTGTACCGGCAGCGCTCCGAAGTCCACCTCCTGATGGCTGGTGAGCACGGCGGCGCCCCCGCGCTCGAGCTGGCGCACGAGATGGGACTGCACCAGTTGCACCGCATCGGCGTCCAGTCCGGTGAACGGCTCATCGAGTATCCAGAGACGCTTGCCGGCGGCGAGCGCCAGCCGGGCGAGCGCGACGCGGCGCCTCTGGCCCTGGGACAACGCTCTCGCCAGCAGGTCGTCACGTCCGCTCAGCCCGAATTCCCGCAGCGCGGCTTCCACCTCGCTCGCACTCGCCACGACTCCGGACTGAGCCAAACCGAAGTGCAGGTTCTCCCGGCCGGACAGATCATCCTTGATCGCGGCCGCATGTCCCAGGTACAGAAGATCCACGTGAAAGTTGTCGCGCGCCACGCGGACGTCCTCGTCGCACCAGCGCACGCTGCCTGCAGCCGGCAGCACCAAGCCGCACAGGACCCTCAACAGGCTCGTCTTGCCACTGCCATTGGGTCCGAGAACCCAGAGCATGGAGCCGCGGGCGACCCGGAAGCTCAGGCCAGAGAACAGGCGGCGCGAACCGCGTACACACTCCAGGTCTACCGCCTCCAGCATTGGGCACATCCAACCGGCAAAAATCGGAGATTATACCGGTACGCAGGGGCGCCCCCGCGGCCTCGCGCGACGATCCGCTTGGCGACTTCAGACCGGCGACCGCCGGACGCGGGGGCGTCCGGTGGCCGGCGGGATGGGGGTTGCGTCGTCAGTCGCTCCGAACCGGTCGTGGAGTTACTGTCCGGCGAAATCCTTCGCGACCGCGAAGCACTTCTGCTTGAGCGCGGCCAACAGCTTGTTCCACGAGTCGCGAAACGCGGTGACGCCCTCGCTTTCGAGCTCGCGGGTAAGAGCATCCAGATCCACACCGAGCGTCTTCAGGGATTCCAGATCCCGCTGCGACAGATCGATATCGGCATCCAGCGAATAACTTGCCGTCCCGTGGTAGAGGAACGCGTCCAACGTCTCGGGCGGCATCGTGTTGACGGTGTCCGGGCCGACCAGCGAGTCGACATACAGCACGTCGCTGTAGCGCGGCTCCTTGGTGCTGGTGCTCGCCCATAGCGGCCGTTGCAGGTGTGCTCCGCGCTGCAACTGCTCTGCGATCTGCGGCTCCTTCGCCAGAGCGCGGAAGCGTTGATACGCGCATTTCGCGTTGGCCACCGCGATGCGTCCGCGCAGGCGTGCGGCCTCGGAGGTGCCGATGGCGTCGAGCTTCTGGTCCACTTTCGTATCCACTCGGCTGACGAAGAACGAGGCTACGGACGCAACTCGCTGGGGCTGCGCGTTGCGCGCCAGCCCGCGCGCCCACGCGCGCGCCACTTCCTCGTAGCGCGACACCGAGAACAGCAGCGTGACGTTGACGTTGATTCCCTCGGCGATGAGGCGCTCGAAGGCACGCACGCCTTCCGCGGTGCCCGGAACCTTGATCATCACGTTCTCGCGCCGAACCGTGTGCCACAGGTGCTGCGCGCTTGCGACCGTGCGCTCGACACTGTAGGCAAGATCCGGCGGCACCTCGATGCTGACATATCCATCCCGCCCGTGAGTGCGTTCGTACACCGGACGCAGGACATCCGCCGCGAGCTGCACATCGCCGACCACCAGGGCTTCACAAAGCTGCGCCTCGCCGCTGTCGTGATCTTGATCGAGCAGCTCCCGGATTGCCTCGTCGTAGTCGCGGCTGCCGGTGATCGCCTTGTGGAAGATGGTCGGATTCGTGGTGACGCCCGCTACACCGCTGTCTACCAGGCGCTGAAGCCCGCCGTTGGAGACCAGATTGCGGTCGATGAAATCCAGCCATACCGATTGTCCATGGCGTGCGAGATCATGCAGAGAAGCCATGCGCTGCCTCCTTTGGTTGGATCGCGCCGCTCATCCCGGCGCGTCGAATCGCCCGCAGTGGCGAGCTCGAGCACGCACCCCCGGCACTGAGCGCAGGGATCCCGGGAAACATCGCTGCGAAGCAATGTTCGCCCCGCGCTGCGCTCGCCCATCGTGCAACTCTGATCCCTTCGCGGGCACTGAATCTTCAAATCGGTCAAGAACAAACGCGCCGCAGCTGCGCCTACGCACGGGGAACTTCGCACCTCTCACCATGCACGCCGCCGCGGAGCGCCGGGCCGATCTCGCTCGGAACCAGTCCCGGGCTTCGGCGAAGGCTCGCGCGCGCCTCCGCTTGGGCCCCAACGGCATCGCCGCGCTGGCGAACTCCCAGCCGATTCTGTGGTCATTAACCTTTGGGCTATCCCCAAACGGGTACCATTGCGCTAGGGTGCTAGACACCGGACGCAGATCCCCAGTTCCGCGCAATCGCAAGGACACACTCACTCGCGGGAATGCGGCCGTGTGAAGGCGCACACGAGCTACAGCGCATAGCGCGCACGGCGAGCCGACGCTGCAGCCGCGCGAAGCGACAACGCGCTCAGGGAAGGCTTCAGGGGAACTGCCCGTGCCTGTTCTGGTCGCGTCGACACTTCACACGCAGGGCGAGCGGCGCAATTTGCCATACGGACGCGGCCCGCGCCATAGGGCGCGGAGTGCCGATGACCGTACTGAGCACCTAAGATCACGCGAAGCCCGTCGGCGGGCGCGCGGGTCTGGCGGAGAGGGTGGGATTCGAACCCACGGTCCCCCGGAAAGAGGGACAACAGATTTCGAGTCTGCCCCGTTCGACCACTCCGGCACCTCTCCCAAGTGGTGCTATTTTACATGGAACCCAATCCGACTCCGGTTTGACGGCCTCGGAAACGTCGTAACGCGCACATTGGTAAGGGCCTTCTTCTTGCTTGCCAGTCAGACTGGATCATTCCGGTCCCGCCTCCGCATGCGCAGGGCTTATTCCATCCTCGTGATGCTGCCGGTCGTCTGCGATCCGGGGGTAGTGGCGCAGCGCCCCGTGCTGCCCGTGACCCAGACGGGAGAGCTCGTGGTGCTCACGCGCAACTCCGCCACCACCCGCTACCTCGACTCGCACGGGCGCTACTCGGGCCTCGAGTACGATCTGGTGGAATTGTTCGCGCGCGATCTGGGGCTGCGCGTTCGCTATCTCGACCGTCAACCCTTCTATCAAATCCTGCCTGCGCTCAAGCAGCATCGGGCGCACCTGGCGGCCGCCGGGGTCGCGATCACCTCGGAACGCATCCGGGAGTTTCGCTTCGGACCCTCTTACCAGATGGTGCAACCGGTGCTCGCATACAACACGGACAACCCCGCGCCACGCGATCTGCGCGATGTCGTCGGCAAGCGGTTGGAGGTGGTGAAGGGCTCTGGCGCGGCAGAAGACCTGCGTCAAATCAAGAAGCGGATCCCGACGCTGCAATGGACCGAGGTGGCCGAAAGCGACAGCGAGGGGCTGCTCGGCCGCCTGTCGGACGGAAAAGTGGACTACGTCATCACCGACTCCCATTCGCTCGACGTCGTGCGCAACTTCTATCCGAACCTCGGCCGCGCGTTCGCCGTCGCGGATCCGGAGCCGCTCGCATGGGCGTTTCCCGCAGACGGTGATCCCCAGCTGCGCCAGCGCGCGCAGGAGTTCTTCATGCGCATCAGTTATGACGGCACGCTGAAGCAGCTTCTGGAGCGCTACTATGGGCACGTGCAGCGGCTCGACCAGATGGACATCGCCAACTTCCTGGAGCGGCGCCAATCCGAGCTGCCGAGGTACGTGACGATGTTCAAGGAAGCGCAGGAGGTAACCGGGATCGACTGGCGCCTGCTGGCGGCTCTTGGGTTCCAGGAGTCGCATTGGGATCCCATGGCGACTTCGCCCACGGGCGTGCGCGGGCTTATGATGTTGACATCGGACACGGCGGATCAGATGCGGCTTGGCAACCGGCTCGATCCGCACGAGAGCATCCTGGCGGGCGCGCGATACCTGCAGCAGCTGCAGGAAGCGCTGCCCTCACGCATCGCGGCGCCCGATCGCACGTGGCTCGCACTCGCGGCGTATAACATCGGCCTGGGCCACATCGAAGACGCGCGCGTGCTCACGCAACGGCGCGGCGGAAACCCGGACTTGTGGGTGGACGTGAAGAAGGCGCTGCGGCTGCTCGCCCGCTACGAGTACTACAGCACCGTCAAGCACGGGTTTTGCCGCGGCGGCGAGGCGCTGGTACTCACGGAGAGTACGCGCAATTACTACGACATCCTGGCGCGCTTCGAGAAACCGCATACGCCTGGATTCGGCACGTTGATCGGAAGCGCGATGCGCGGCGGCGCGGCGGCCCTCTTGGCTGTATCGAGCGAGCCAGCTTCGCCGCCGGCGAGCCTCGACCCGACGAGTGCACCTGCACCCGCTCGCGGGGCCAGGTGAGCGCTGTCCCCGAATCCTAAGGCGTGATCAGCGTCACCCCACCCATGTACGGGTGCAACGCTCGCGGCACCTCGATCGCGCCATCGGGCCGCTGGTAGTTCTCCATCACCGCAACGAGCGTTCGCCCCACCGCCAAGGCCGAGCCGTTCAGCGTATGCGCGAGCTCGGGCCTGCCCTTCTCATTGCGAAAACGCGCCTGCATCCGCCGCGCTTGAAACGCCTCGAAGTTGCTGCACGAGGAAATCTCCCGGTAGGCGTTCTGCCCCGGCAGCCACACTTCGATGTCGTAGGTCTTCGCGGACGAAAAGCCCATGTCCCCCGTGCATAGCACCACCACCCGGTACGGCAGCTCGAGCCGCTTGAGGATGGTCTCGGCATGTCCGGTGAGTTCCTCCAACCCGTCATACGACCGGTCCGGGTGCACGATCTGAACCAGCTCCACCTTGTCGAACTGGTGCTGGCGGATCATCCCTCGCGTGTCCTTGCCGTAGGAGCCGGCCTCGCTGCGAAAGCACGGGGAGTGGCAAACGAACTTGAGCGGCAGCCGCTCGAGGGCAACGATGCTGTCGCGCACGATGTTGGTGACCGGAACCTCGGCGGTCGGGATCAGGTACAGCTTGTCCCCGTCGCTCCGCGGCACCGAGAACGAGTCGTCCTCGAACTTCGGCAATTGGCCTGTACCGCGCATGCTCGCGGCATTGACCAGGTAGGGTGCGTAGACTTCGGCGTAGCCGTGCTCGCGCGTGTGCACGTCGAGCATGAACTGCGCGATCGCTCGGTGCAACCGCGCTAGCAGGCCCGTCATGAGCGAGAATCGCGCGCCGGCGATCTTCACCGCAGTTTCGAAGTCGAGCATCGCCAGCCCCGCTCCGAGGTCGACGTGGTCCTTGACCGCAAACCCGAAGCTGCGCGGCTCACCCACGCGCCTGAGCTCGCGGTTATCGTCCGGCGAGCGGCCCGTGGGCACCGACGGGTGAGGCAGGTTGGGAACCGTCAACAGGAAGTCCGTCAGCTCCTGCTGCAAGACCTCCAAGTCGGCTTGCTGGCTCTTGAGTCGATCACCGAACTCGGCCACCTCGGCCATGATCTGAGCAGCGCGCTCCTGCTCGCCCTTGGCCTTGGCCTGGGCGATCTCTTTGGACTTCGCGTTGCGCTGGGCCTGCAGCTGCTCCGTGCTCGATTGCAAGTGCTTGCGCCTGTCTTCCAGCTCGATGAACTTCGCCCAGTCGATCTCGATCCCGCGGTCGGCCATCCGAGCTTGAACCGCGGCCAGGTCCTTGCGCAGCAACTGTATGTCTAGCATGTCGGAAACACAGGTGATGGATGAGAACGGTCGAATGCGCCTATGGCTTTTTCTTCGCCTGCCGGTCGAGCTCCCGCAGGTGCTGCAGGCGCTCTGCGATGCGCGCCTCGAGGCCCCGTGGCGTGGGTTCGTAGAACCGCTGCTGAGGCATGCCCTCGGGAAAATAGTCCTCCCCGGCGGCATACGCCTCCGGCTCGTCATGCGCATAACGGTATGCCCGGCCATAGCCGAGCTCTCGCATCAGCCTGGTGGGAGCGTTACGCAGATGAATCGGGACCGGACGCGAGCCATCCGCGGAGACGAATTCACGCGCCTGATTGTAGGCGGTGTAGGCGGCGTTGCTCTTCGGCGCACAAGCGAGGTAGAGGGCAGCTTCGGCGAGCGCCAGCTCCCCTTCCGGCGATCCCAGCCGTTCAAAGGTCTCGCAGGCGTCCAACGCAACGCGCCAAGCGCGCGGATCTGCGAGCCCGATGTCCTCCACAGCCATGCGTACCAGCCGCCGCGCGATATACAACGGGTCGGCCCCGCCATCCAGCATCCGGCACATCCAGTATAACGCGGCATCCGGCGCTGAACCGCGCACCGACTTATGCAGCGCCGAGATCTGATCATAGAAAGCATCGCCGCCCTTGTCGAACAGCCGCAGCCTCTGGGCCAGCGTCTGGCGCACATACTCGGCGTCGACTTCCTTGCGTCCTGCGCTCGCGGCGGCGTCCGCCGTCTGTTCCAGCATGTTGAGCAAGCGCCGCGCATCGCCGTCGGCGAAGCCGATGATGAGCCGGCGCGCATCGTCG
>Ga0335077_10000436_pt1 | contig 45919 bp, 45 predicted proteins | sample Lox_Sample_31_FD_207151 | JGI IMG/M metagenome (GOLD analysis project Ga0335077, IMG submission 207151) | Soil microbial communities from Loxahatchee National Wildlife Refuge, Florida, United States - Lox_Sample_3.1 | ecosystem: Environmental > Terrestrial > Soil > Wetlands | place: USA... | reverse complement strand
GGCCGCGTCAGGCTGATCCAGCGCCACTAGCGGACCGATCGGAATCCTCCGCGGGTTCGATTCCCGCCGCCTCCACTTTTTCGGAGGCGCGCAGAGCCACTGCCGCCGGGGAGCGTGGCGCTGCGCGCGCACAGGCGGCTTGGCACGTACCTGCGGATCCCTGTGCGGGACGCGTCGGAGGCAGCTGCGTTCTATGCGGCCGTCTTCGGCTGGAAGGTCGGCGGTGATCCCGCGGAGCCACGGTTCGCCGACGGCACCGGCCACGTGCTCGGCGTCTGGCAGCACGGAGGACGCAACTGACGCCCGACGCGCGCTCGGCCTGATCCTCAGGCGCGTTCGCGTAGGGCGGTGTGGGCGCCGGGTTGCAGCTCGAGGCCGGCGGCCACTCGTTCGAGCAGGTCGAGTAGCTGCTGGACCTCGGCATCGCTGAGCGCGTCCGTGACCTGCCGGTCGAACCGCGCCGCCTGTTGCTCGGCCTGTCTGAGGAGCTTCCTGCCGAGGGCGGTCAGGTGGAGGTTGCGAACGCGCCGGTCGCGTGCGTGCGGCCGACGCTCGAGGAGCCCACGCCTTTCGAGCTCGTCGACGATCGCGACCATCCAGCTCGGGGAGATGTGCAGCCGCTCGGCGAGGGCATTCTGGGCCTCTCCCTCGCTCACGGCGACAGCGCGGAGGAGCGCGAACTGGCCGGGCTCGAGCTGCATCGGCTCGAGCACCTCGTGGAAGCGGCGCGAGATCGCGTAGCCGAGGCTGGAGAGCATGAAGGCGACGCTCCGGAAGGGCGGCGTCGCCGGCTTGGCGTCATGAGAGTTGCGCTCGGCCACGATCATATGATACAGCTACCGCACGGTTCAGTAAATGAATCATTCGCATCCAAACTAACGCAAGGGATGTGCCATCGTGGAAGCGGACTCGACACTCCTCGCAAGGCTCGCTCATCTGATCATCAGGCGCCGCCGGCTGATCATCGCCGTGTGGATCGTCATGACGGTGGTCGGCGGAGTCGCCGCGGGAAAGCTCTCGAGCCGCTGGTACCAGAGCTTCTCGATCCCCGGGAAGCCCGCGTACGAGGCGAGTCAGCGGACGCTCGAGGCGTTCGGCGTCGGCGTGCGGCCGCCCGACGTAGTCGTCTTCCATGCGAAGGGGGATGTGACGAGGAGTGCGGCGATCGAGCAGGCGATGCGGCGGGCTGCCGGGACGATGCCGGGCTCGCTCACGAGCTCCTACTTCACGACGCACGACCTTGCGTACGTCTCGCGCGACCGGCACACGACCTTCGAGGAGGTCTATCCGCCGGGCCCGGAGACGTTCAGCTCGACGAGCGGCGCCACGCGGATGCGGGTCGCGGCGGCGCGCGGGCTGCCGTCCGGGATCTCGGTCGAGGTGACCGGCCAGGACCCGCTCGACGAGGCGTCGAGCCACGGCACGAGCGGCGGCTCGAGCGTCCTTCTCGAGGCGACGATCGGCGGTCTCGGGGCTCTCGTCATCCTCCTCTTCGTGTTCGGGACGCTCCCGGCGGTCTTGATGCCGATCGTCGTCGCCGTCGCCGCGATCCTGAACACGTTCACGCTCGTCTGGGCGCTCACCTACCTCACGAACGTCTCGATCATCGTCCAGTTCCTGATCGCCCTGGTCGGTCTCGGCGTCGCGATCGACTACGCGCTGCTGATGATCTTCCGCTTCCGGGACGAGCTCCGCGAGGGCAGCGGCGCGGAGACCGCGCTCGTCGAGACAATGACGCATGCCGGACGGTCGGTCGTCGTCTCGGGCTCGACGGTAGCCGTGGGCCTCCTGTCGATGATCGTGCTGCCGCTGCCGTTCATCCGCTCGATCGGGATCGGCGGCATGCTGATCCCGGCGGTCTCGGTGCTGGCGGCGACAACCCTGCTGCCCGCGATGCTCTCGGTGCTCGGCGAGCGCATCAACAGCGTCCGGATCATGCCCCGCCGGTTCGTCGATCGCGGCCACCCCGAGGACGGCGCCTGGGGCCGCTGGGCTCGCTTCGTCCTCCGCCGGCCGTGGGCGGTCGCGGCGGCCGGTCTCGTCGTGGTCGGCGTGCTGGCCGGGCTCGGGACGCAGCTCAACCCGAACGAGGCGCAGCTCAAGAACTTCCCGGGCACGGGAACGGCGATCACCGGGCGCAACGAGCTGACCGCGGCCGGCTTCAGCCCGGGCGTGATGGAGCCGCTCGACGTCCTGGTCGAGAACGGTGGCAGCCCGCAGCGCGTCGCGGCACGGCTTCGCACCGTCTCCGGCATCACCGGCGCGGCGGCGCCGCCGGCGTGGCGCCGGGGCGGCGACTCCCTCGTCGAGGCGTTCCCGGCGATCGACGGCTCCGCGCCGGGCATCCAGGGAATCATCGACCGGGCAGACGACGCCCTCACGGGCACGAACGGGACGATCACCGGGGTCGCGGCCACCAACCGCGACTTCGTCCACGCCCTCTTCGGCAACTTCCCGTACGTGATCGCCTTCGTTCTCGTCCTGACCCTCGTCCTGCTCACACGGGCGTTCCGCTCGATCGTCCTACCGATCAAGGCCGCGATCCTCAACCTCGTCTCGCTCGCGAGCGCCTACGGGATCATCGTCTTCATCTTCCAGATGGGCCACGGCTCGTCGCTCTGGAACATCAGCGCGACGCAGGCGATCACCGCCTGGATTCCCGTGATGATCTTCGCCTTCCTGTTCGGGCTCTCCATGGACTACGAGGTCTTCATGCTCACCCGCATGCGGGAGGCCTACGACGAGAGCGGCTCGACCGAGCGGGCGATCGAGCTCGGCCTTGCGCGAACCGGAAAGCTCGTCACGAGCGCCGCCCTGATCCTCATGTTCGCCTTCCTCGTCCTCTCGTCGAGCCCCGGCTTCGAGATCAAAGTGTTCGCGATCGGACTCGCCACCGGGATCATCTTCGACGCGACCGTGATCAGGGCTCTGCTCGTTCCGGCGCTGATGGGCTTGCTCGGCGACGCGAACTGGTGGCTGCCGCACTGGACACGACGCGCGCTCTTCATCGGAGACGAGCGAGAGTTAGAGCTCAGAGACCGAGCCCGAGCCCGGCCCACAGAAGCGCGATCGTGATCACGCTGAACGCCGCGCAGCCGAGCGCGAGGCGGTGCGCGCGGGTCGGCTTGTGCTCGTGCGGCAGGACGCGGAAGGCGAGCAGGACGAGGAAGCCGAGCGCGAGCGGGAGCAGGAGCGCGTTGAGGATCTCGACGTTGACGGCGAGCCTGACGAGCGAGTGCGCGCTCAGCACGGCGCCGGCGCCGACCGCGATCATCCCCGCGTAAAGGGCGTAGAAGAGCGGCGCCTGGCGCGGCCGGTCGTCGAGGCTGCGATGGGAGCCCGCCACCTCCGCGATCGCCCAGGCGGCGGCGAGGGAGACGACCACGCTCGCGAGGAGGGCGGCTCCCGAGAGGCCGAGCGTGAGCACGAGCCGGGCGCTCCTGCCGCCGAGAACGGCGCCCAACGCGCCCGAGAGCTGCCCGACCGTGGTGAGCGAGTGGTGGTGGCCGTGAGCAGCCGTCGCGGTGGCGACGAGGACGGCGATCATCACGAGCTGCGTGAGGACGGCGCCGACCGCGGTGTCGGCCTGCGCCGGCCGGAGGTCGCGGAGGCCGAGCTTCTTGTCGACTACCGCGCCCTGCTGGTAGAAGATCATCCACGGCATCACGACCGCGCCGACGTTGGCGGCGACGAGGGCGAGATAGCTCGTGTTGCCCACCGGCTGGGAGCCCGTGATGCCGCCCGCGAGCGCGTGGGCGCTCGGGTGGGCGAGGAGCGCCGCGACGAGGAAGGTGAGCTCGAAGAGGCCGAGCCCGATGCCGATCAGCTCGACCCGGCGGTAGCTGCCCGAGCAGACGACCGCGAGGAGGAACAGCGCAGCCGCGGGAACGGTGGCCGTGGCCGGGATGCCGTACTGGCTTCCCACGCCGGCGATGCCCGCGAACTCCGTCACGAGGGCGCCGCAGACGCAGACGAGGAGCGCGCCGACCGAGACGAGCGCCCACGGCCGGCCGAACTGCTCGCGGATCAGCTCCGCATGTCCCTTCCCGGTCACGAGCCCGATCCGCACCGTCAGCTCCATCACGAGATAGAGGACGGGGATCAGCACCACCTCGACGAGCACGAGCCGGTAGCCCCAGCGGGCGCCCGACTGTCCCGCGGTGATGACGCTGCCCGCGTCGGTGTCGGCGAGCATCACCATCAGGCCCGGGCCGACGACGGCCAGCCAGAGGGGAAGGGCGAAGCGGCGGCGCCCCCGTCTCGGCGAGGGAGCGGCCGCGAGATCCATGGTCGAGGGCATCTCCGTCCTCGGCCGGCTCCGGTCAGTGACCGTCGCCGTTCTGCTCGCCGGCCGGCGGCGCCACCGCGGCTGTGCTCTCCGCGGACGGCCTCGTGAGCGAGTCCTTGAACTCGCGCATGCCGGTGCCGAGCGAGCGGCCCATCTCGGGCAGGCGCTTGGCTCCGAAGAGCACCAGCAGCAGGAACAGGAGGATCAGGAGGTGGAGTGGGCTTTCGAGTCCGCTGAACATGCGATGCATCGTCGCGGCAGGGCGGCGGTGCGGCATCCGTGCGACCTGCGCTCCGGACCTGCGGCGTTCTACCCGGCGCGAATCCGCGGTGAGTCCGATGCTCGGCCTAGCCCGAAGAAGGAGCTTTCGACCTATTGAGCCGCCTCGGCCCGGACCGGGGCGGAGGAGCATCCGCCCTCGAGGAGGGATGTCCAGGTGCACGAGTTCACGCGACGGAGGTTCGTCCAGGGGACAGGAGCAGGGGTGGGACTGCTCTCGATCGGCGGGACGCTCCGCTACCTCGAGCAGGCCGCGCCCGCGGAAGCGGGAGAGGTGACGGGCAAGGAGCTCGTTTACCGGACCGGCCACTCGAACAACTGCGACGGCGCCTGCGGCCACCAGGTGAAGGTGGTCGACGGCCGCGTCCGGCTGGTCACCAGCGCGGGCTGGTCGCCGAAGACGATCAGCGGCGAGAACGCGCCGAAGTTCGACCCGCGCATCTGCCTGCGCGGCGTCTCGCAGATCCAGAACACGTACAGCCCCGACCGCATCAAGTACCCGTACAAGCGGGTCGGCCCCCGCGGCTCCGGCAAGTGGCAGCGGATCAGCTGGGACGAGGCGACCTCCACGATCGCGGAGAAGTTCAAGGAGATCCAGGCGAAGCACGGCAAGAAGTCCGTCTGGGTCGCGCCGTACACCGGCTCGCTCTCGCTGCTCGAAGGCGTGGTCGGCGCAGGGTTCCGCTTCGCGAGCGTGATCGGCGCCTCCGCCGGCGACTTCGAAGGCGACAACCAGGGCGACAGCGCGACTCCGGCCGGCTGGAACTACGTCCTCGCCGACCCCGACCTGACCGAGGGCGGGATCTTCGACGGCCACGAGGTCGCCGACTTCATGAACGCGAGGGCGATCGTCCTCTGGGCGAACAACATCGCCGAGACGTCCCTTCCCGACTGGCGGATCATCGCCGACGCGCAGCGGAACGGCACCAAGGTCGTCGCGATCGACCCGCGCTTCACGCCGACCGCGGCGAAGGCGGACGTCTGGCTGCCGATCCGCCCGGGCACCGACACCGCCCTGATCGACGGCGTCATGAACCACGTGCTCCGGAACAAGCTCTACGACGCCGCGTATCTCAAGGCGTACACGGTCGCGCCGTTCCTCGTCGACCCGAAGACGAAGAAGTTCCTCCGCCAGGGCAAGGACTACCTCGTGGTCGACGCAGCCGACGGGCAGCTCAAGCCCGTCGGGCAGGCCAAGGATCCGGACCTCCTCGGCGAGCACGACGGCGCCTCGTCCGCGCTGAAGCTGCTGCAGGACGAGATGGCGCAGTACACGCCGGAGAAGGTCGCGGCGATGACCGACCTCGAGCCGAGGCAGGTGCTGCAGCTCGCCGAGCTGTGGACGCAGAGCAAGCCCCTCGCCGTGCGCGTGGGCTTCGCCCTCTCGCACTGGGGCCGCGGCGACCTGTCGATGCAGGCGCTCGTGACGCTGCAGGCGCTGATGGGCAACATCGGCGTCCACGGCGGCGGGATCACGACCTTCGCCGGCGGGCTCACGACGACCGCATTCGACCTCGGCAACTGGTGGGCGCCGAAGGGCACGGAGATGTTCACGGTGCTCGAGCCGATGGACGCGTCCGACGCGATGCTCGAGGGCAAGCCGTATCCGGTCCGGGCGGCCTGGTTCATGATCGACAACTTCGCGCAGCAGATGTCCGACCGGAACAAGGTCGTGAAGGCGCTGAAGTCGCTCGACTTCCTCGTCGTCTCGGACTACGTGCTCTCGGCCACGGCCGACCTCGCGGACATCGTCCTACCGGCCTGCACGTACCTCGAGAAGACCGACCTGCTCTCCTCGAACAACTTCTACCTCCAGTACATGCCGAAGGTGATCGATCCGCTGTGGGAGTCGAAGTCGGATCTCGAGGCGATCACGCTCGTCGCGCAGAAGATGGGCTACGGCCGCTACTTCGAGCAGAGCGCCGACGAGTACCTGCACGAGATCCTCCACATCGGCGACCCGAAGGCCGACGCGAACGTCGTCGGCCTGACGTGGGACCAGCTCACGACCTCGGCGCCGCACCTGAACACGGCGACCGTGCCTTACGTCGCCTTCGCGAACAAGGAGTTCCCGACCCAGTCGGGGCGGATCGAGTTCTACGTCGAGCGGCTCCTGCCGTACGACCAGCAGTTGCCCGGCTACAAGCCGCAGCTCGAGGCGTACAAGGAGAACCCGCTCGCGAAGAGGTACCCGCTCACGTTCCTCTCGACGCACACGCGGTTCCGGACGCACTCGCAGTTCGTGAACCTGCCGTGGCTGACGGAGATCAACAACGCCGGGCAGGGGTTCCTCGAGATCAATCCCGCCGACGCGAAGCCCCGCGGAATCGCCGACGGCGACGTCGTCAAGATCTTCAACGACCGCGGCTACCTGAAGGTGCGGGCGCGGCTGACCGAAGGGATCAAGCCCGGCGTCGTCAACTGCTACCAGGGCGGCTGGGACACGATCAAGGTCAAGCACTACATCGAGGGGCACCCGAACAACCTCACGCACCAGATCGCGAACCCCGCGCAGTCGGTGATTCCGAACTTCCGCTCCAACGCGGCCTATTACGACTGCCTCGTGCAGGTGCAACGGGAAGGAGTGTGATCGGCGATGGCCGCCACTGAGACGCCGAAGAAGTGGGGGATGGTCATCGACCAGAACCGCTGCATCGGCTGCTGGACCTGCGCGCTCGGCTGCAAGGAGATCAACAACGAGCCGCTCGGCTTCTTCTGGAACCGTATCCTCACGACGGGCCCCGGAGACACGACCGGCGAGACCTCCGACGCGCTGAACGCGCCGGCGAGCGACAACATCGACGTCCCGGACGGGACGTTCCCGGACGTCGCGATGGCCTACCTGCCGGTCGCGTGCCAGCACTGCGAGGACGCGCCGTGCGTCAAGGTCTGCCCCGTCGGGGCGACGTTCCGCCGCGACGACGGCCTCGTCCTCGTCGACTACGACCGCTGCATCGGCTGCCGTTACTGCATGGCGGCCTGCCCGTACGGGATCCGCGTCTTCAACTGGGGAGACAGGGAGCAGCCGGTCGACTTCACCGTCGGCTACGGCAAGGACTACCGCACCGACGGCCGGCTCGTGTTCACGCCGGACCGGCCGCGCGGCGTCGTCGAGAAGTGCACGGGGTGCGTCGAGTTGGTCGATGCGGGCGAAGAGCCCTTCTGCGTCCAGATCTGCCCCACCGGCGCCCGCGTCTTCGGCGACCTCAACGACCCGGAGAGCGAGGTGAGCCAGCTCGCCGGCCAGGGCGGCGCGGCGCAGCTCCTGCCCGACCTCGGCACCGACCCGCGCGTCTCCTACATCCCAGTCGAGCACGAGGAAGGGAGCCTCCAATGACCAGCCGCGCCGAACAGATCGCGCCACGCCGGATCGGCATCCGGCGGCCCGGCGACGCCTGGCTCGCGCTCCTCGGCATCCTCGTCTTCTGGGGACTGTCGGCCTGGATCTACCAGCTGACCCAGGGACTGATCGCGACCGGGATGCGCGACGTCGTCTCCTGGGGCCTCTACATCTTCACCTTCGCGTTCTTCGTCGGCCTCTCGGCCGGCGGCCTGATCGTCGCGTCCGGCGCGGAAGTGTTCGGCGTGCGCGCCCTCAAGCCGCTGTCGCGGCTCGGCGTGATGACCGCCGCCGCATGCGTCCTCGTCGCGGCGATGACGATCATCCCCGACCTCGGCAACCCGCAGCGCGTCTGGGAGCTCTTCCGCTACCCGAACTGGAGCTCGCCGCTGATCTGGGACATCCTGATCATCATCGTCTACTTCGTCTTCGCCGTCACCGACCTGGCCGTGATGGTGCGGCGCGGGACGGAGCCGTCGGTGCGCGCGCGGCGCCTGCGGATGCTCGCCTACGCCGGCCTCCCTGCCGCCGTCACGCTCCACTCGATCACCGCGTGGATCTTCGGCCTGCAGATCTCCCGGCCCTGGTGGAACACGGCGCTGATGGCCCCGCTGTTCGTCACCTCGGCGATCCTCTCCGGCGCCGCGCTCGTCACCCTCGTCGCGCTCGCCGCCCAGAGGTTCGACCGCTTCGAGCTCCAGCCGGAGACGCGGAACGCGCTCTGCGGCCTGATGGCGGCCGCGATCGCCGTCGACCTCTTCCTCGTCGCCTCCGACTACATCACGATCCTCTGGGGCAACGTGCCGCGGGAACGCGCCGCGCTCGACATCATCCTGCCCGGCGGCTCGTGGCAGTGGCTGTTCTGGCTCGAGTGGATCGTCGGCGGCCTCGTTCCGTTCGTCCTGCTCGTCGTCCCGCGCTTCCGGGTGCGGCCGCCGCTCGTCGCCGCCGCCTCGCTGCTCGTGATGGTCGGCGTCTACGCCTTCCGCATCGAGCTCGTCGTGGGCGGGATGCTACGGCCGCTGCTGCACTTCGCCCCGGGCAACGCGATCGGCAGCTACACGCTCGGCGCCGCGTCGTTCCAGTACGACGGGATCTACCACCCGACCTGGGTCGAGTACGCGATCATCACCGCGCTCTTCGCCTTCCTCGGCGTGCTCATCACCCTCGGCTACCGGCGCCTGCGCGCGATCGGCGAGCGCGAATGAACGGTGCGCCGCAGCTGCTCTCCCACTGGTGGAGCCGGCCGGTCGACGAGGAGCTCGCCTGGTGGAGGGACACGTGGGAAGCAGCCGTCGCGACGGACGAGGCTCTCGGGACATGTCTGGTCGACGAGCTTCGCGCCGCCGCCGAGACCGGAGGCGACGGGCTGCTCGAGGAGTACGAGCGTCTCCTCGTCGGGCCGGGCCAGGTGCCTTGCAACCCGTACGAGTCGCTCTGGCGAGCGGGCCAGCCGCGACTCGAGCAGGGACGGCTGATGGCCGCGGTGGCCGGCGAGGTGACGCAGGTGTACGGCGATCTCGGCCTCCGGGTCGGCGAGGGAGCGCACGAGCTGCCCGACCACGTCGCCGTCGAGTGGGAGGCGCTCGCCTATGCCGTCGACTCCGGTGCCGACGAGCAGGCCGAGCGGCTCCTGCGCGACCATCTCGCCGAGTGGATGCCCGGCTTCTGCGCGGCGGTCGGGGCCGAGACGACGCATCCCTTCTATCGAACGCTCGCGCAGATCACGTCCGCCTGGACCGCCGCCCTGGCGGAATGAGCCCGACGGCCGTCCTCGTCTGCAGCGACGCGGGCGTGGACGCTCCGCTCGACGGCCTGCCCACGGTCGTCGTCGACGACCTCTGCCACTCGCCCGCCGCCGCCGCGCGGGCGCTGAGCACGCTCGGGGCGACCCGCGTCGTCCTCGGCCTCTGCGACCGGACGTCCGCCTCCAGCGCGCTCCGGAGCGCCCTGCGGCGCGCCGGGGCCGAGCCGTTCGGGATCGAGGCGGTCGGCCTGGCGGGCGCGGAGTGGCCGCTCGCGCTGCTTGCGGCAGCGGCGGCGCGGCTCGGCAGGCTCTCGCAGGGCGATCCCGGCCGGCCGGTCCTGGCGGCGAGGCCGCTCAGCCGCCAGTCGCTCTTCTCTCCGAGCGCCGTGATCGACTACGAGCCCGTGGCGGTGCTCGACCGGTCGCTCTGCCTCGGCAGCGACCGCTGCGCGCTGTGCGCCGAGATCTGTCCGGCGAATGCGATCGCCGGCGGCGGCCGCTACCCGCAGGTGGACGCGTCCGCGTGCACGGCGTGCGCGGAGTGCATCCGCCGCTGCCCCGCCGGCGCGCTCCATCTCTCGGGCGCCGCCCCGTCGCAGGTCGCGGCCCAGCTCGAGCGGCTGCTCGAGCTCGCCGACGGCGTCGTTCTCGCCTGCGCTCGCGCCGAGTCGCCCGCCGTCCCTGCGGGCTGGGCGCTCGTCACCCTGCCGAGCCTCGGGGTCGTGACGTCCGGGTGGATCTTGCAGATCCGAGCCCGCGGGCGGGAGGTTCGCCTCGCCGGCTGCGGCGGTCCATGCTGCGCCCGGGCCGCGGCCACCGAGGGGCTCGCGCACCGGATCGTCGGCGACCGGCAATGGCCCGTGCCCACGCCCACGACCTCGCTGCAACTGCGCGAGCCGGCGGCCACGGTCGAGGCGTGCGGGTGGATCGGAGCCGCACCCGCGGCGGGGGACGAGTCTCCGCTCGGGCTGCTCGCGCTCCGCAGCGAGCGATGCACCCTCTGCGGCGCCTGCGCGACGAGCTGCCCGACCGCGGCGCTGCAGCTCGACGAAGGAGATGACGGGACGACGCTCCGGTACGCGCACGCCGCGTGCACCGGCTGCGGGCGCTGCGTCGCCGTCTGCCCCGAGAATGCGCTCGACCTGACGCGCGCGGTCGATCCCGTCCTTCTCGAACGCGGCAGCATCGAGCTCCTCGGCGCGCCGCGCGAGGAATGCGTCGTGTGCGGGGCGACGCTGCCGCCTGCTCCGCTGCGCCGGCGGCTTGGTGAGATGCTGCCCGGCGTGGCAGGATCAGACCTCAGCATGTGCGCCGCCTGCGCGAGACGCGCGGGCGCCGCCGCCCCGGATCACCCGCAACGCGAAGAGAGGGCCGACAATGGCGAAGACGAGAGCTGAGCTGGTCGACGGGCTGGCCGAACGGGCCGGCGTTCCCACGCTCACGGCCGGCGAGACCGAAGCCATCCTCGCGCTCGCGGCGGTCGCCGCGCACGGCACCGGCGACCGGACGAGCGCTCCGCTCGTCTCCTTCCTCGCCGGCCTTTCGGCCGCGAACGCCGACGACCGGACGCAGGCACTCGACTCGTTCCGGCGCCTCGCCGCCGAGCTCGCGCCCGAGCAGTAGACGCCCGGCGCCCCTCGACGGAGCGCCGGGCGCGGGTGCGGCCCTAGGCCGCGAGGTCGACGTCGAACAGCGGCGCGGGGTGGGGGAGTGGCTGGACGGAGGTGAGCGCCGCCCGGCCCCGGCGGTCGAGCCTGAACGGGATCCCCATCGCGGCGGCGAGGCCGAGGACGATCCCGAGGTCGAGGATTGCGTTGAGGGCGATCACGAGGGTCATGGTCATCTGAGGGCTCCTTCTGTTGCTGACCCTTCAAGTGTTCCCCGCGGGCTTGAGCCCGCCCTGTCAGGCGCCTGAGAGAGTCCTGTGAGCTTCGGCGAGCGGCAGCTCGACCTCGAACGTCGCGCCCCCGCCGGGCGCGGAGCGGGCGGTTGCGCGCCCTCCGTGGGCGTCTGCGATCGCCGCGACGATCGAGAGGCCGAGGCCGGCGCCGCCGCTCGCGCGCGAGCGCGACTCGTCCGAGCGCCAGAAGCGCTCGAAGACGCGCGCCGCCTGCTCGTGGCTCAGCCCCGGGCCGGAATCCGAGACCGCGAGCACGGCGTTGCCGTCGTCTCGCCGCAGTGATACGCGCACGGGCGCCGTGGGCGGCGTGTGCGACCGCACGTTCGAGAGGAGGTTGTCCACGATCTCGCGCAGCCGGTCGCGGTCTCCGACGACGACGGCGGGCTCGAGCTCGAGCTCGAGCGGACGCTCCGGGTCGAGGACGCGCGCCGCGTCGACGGCTTCCGCAACGAGCGCGTCGAACTCGACCTCCTCGCGCTCCAGCGGCCGCCGTTCGTCGAGGCGCGCGAGCAGGAGGAGATCCTCGACGAGCCCGGTCATCCGCTGCGACTCGCGCGCGATGCCGCTCAGCGAGCGCTCGAGGTCCTCGGGCCGCGTCGACGCGCCGCGCTCGAACAGCTCCGCGTATGCGCGCACCGCCGCGAGCGGGGTCCGCAGCTCGTGCGATGCGTCGGAGACGAAGCGGCGCAGGCGCCGGTCGGACGCCTCGATCCGGTCGAGCATCTCGTTCAGCGCGCTGCCGACGCGGCCCACCTCGGTGCGCGCGTCGGGATGGTCGACGCGCCGGGAGAGATCGCCCGCCGTGATGGCCGCCGCCGCCGCCTCGATCTCGCGCAGCGGCCGCAACCCGAGCCGCACCACCCAGAGCGCGAGCGCGGCGAGCGCGCCGAGGACGGCCGCGGTCGCGATCAGCTCGACGAGGAGCAGGCGATGCATCGTGCCGTTCACGCCGCTGAGCGAGGTCGCGACGAAGAGGATGCTGTGCGGATGGTGGTGCTCGATCCCCGCTCGGACACGGTACGTGTCGTCGTCGTTTTGCGCCGGGACCGTGAAGAAAGCCGTGTACTCGCCGTCCGCGTTCGGCCGCGCCGGGAAGCGCACCGTTCCCGGCAGCTTCGGGGGCGAAGCCAGGCTGACGAACGCCCGCTTCCGGACGACATGGCCGCCGAGCGTCCGCACCTCGTACCAGTCGATTCCCTGCGGGGCCGGCCCGTGGTCGACGTCGGGCGGCGGACGAGTTCCGTGCTCGTGCGAGTGGCCCGGCTGCGGGAAGGCGAGCGGCTCGATCGCGCCGTGGCCCGTCTCGAGCGCGGCGTCCACGCGGTGGAGCAGGAAGGAGCGGAGCGAGCCGTACGTCGCGACGTCGGCGGCGGCGAGCCCGAGCGCGGCGAGGAGGACGACGCCCAGCAGCAGCCGCGCCCGCAACGAGAGCCGGTCGAGCACTACTGCTCCGCGTCGAGCATGTAGCCCGCCTGCCGCACGGTGCGGATCACCGACGGCCCGCCGTCGTCGAGCTTCTTGCGCAGGTAGCTCACGTACGTCTCGACGACGTTCGAGTTCCCGCCGAAGTCGTAGCGCCAGACGTTCTGCAGGATCTGGCCCTTCGAGAGCACGCGGCGCGGGTTGAGGAGGAAGTAGCGCAGCAGCGCGAACTCGGTCGCCGTCAAGTCGATCCGGTGCTCGCCGCGGAAGACCTCGTGGCGCGTCTCGTCGAGTACGAGGTCGCCGTGGCGAAGGACGTCGCCGGGCAGGTCGCCCGCCGTCCGGCGGAGGATCGCCTGGATGCGCGCGACGACCTCGGCGAGGCTGAACGGCTTCGTCACGTAGTCGTCGCCGCCGGCGCGCAGCGCCTCGATCTTGTTCTCGACCGCGTCCTTCGCCGTGAGGAAGAGGATCGCCGTGTCGAAGCCGCGCTCGCGAATACGGCGGCCGACCTCGATCCCCTCGACGTCGGGGAGCATCCAGTCGAGCACGGTCAGCTCCGGCTCGAACTCGGCGACGGCGGCCAGCGCCTCGCGGCCGCTCGCCGCCTCGCGTACCTCGAACCCTTCGTAGCGAAGGGCGGTCGAGACGGCGTCGACGATCGACGGCTCGTCGTCGACGACGAGGATCCTCGCGCCGCTGCTCACCTCCGAACAGTGGCAGGAGCTGCTGTGAATCGGCTGTGAAAGGCGCCGCGAGGACGGTTTTCGGCGACTACGCGGATTCTTTGCGACCATGATTCGCGATGCGCCGGCTGCTCGCTCTCGTCTTCACCGCCGCCGCCTCGACGGTCGCCGCGCACACGTCGTCGGCCGCGATCCGGCCCCTCACGCCGATGCAGGGGCACGCCGTGATCCAGGCCCACGAATGGCACGCCGGCTGCCCGGTGCCGCTCTCGGGCCTGCGCGTCCTCACCGTCCCGTATTACGGCTTCGACCACCGGACGCACGTCGGGCAGCTCGTCGTCAACGCGCGCGTCGCGAGGCCGCTCGACACCGTCTTCGTGAAGCTCTTCAGGATCCGCTTCCCGATCAGGGACATGCACTTCTGGCACGAGTACGGCCCGCACCCGACCGGCGGCGACCTCACGGCGTCGTTCGAGTGCCGGGACGCCGTCCCGTCGCCGTGCAACGGCAATGCCAAGGGCACGAGCTGGTCGATGCACGCGTACGGCGAGGCGGTCGACATCAACCCGCGCGAGAATCCGTACGTCGGCTGCGGGATGACGCGCGACAAGACCGCGCTGTCGTATATGAAGCGGAGCTGGCACCGGCGCGGAATGGTCACGCCCGCCGTGCTGCACGCCTTCGAGTCGATCGGCTGGGGCTGGGGCGGCTCCTGGTACGGACCGACGAAGGACTACATGCACTTCTCCGTCAACGGGCATTGAACCCGGCGGCGGGCGGGAGAAGCCGTCCCGCCCGCTGCCGAATCCTTCTCCGGCTAGTCGGCCATCGGAGCCGGCGTCCCGCCGCCTCCGAAGCCGGCCTCGATCCGCTCCAGCTCCTCCTCGGAGCCCTCGCGGATCGGCCCTTTGAACCACTTCCGCGCCGAGAGCAGCCACCAGCCGCCGGCGAGGACTAGGACTCCGGCGACCGTGATCGGCGCGTAGTTGACGACGTTCCAGTTGAAGCCGCTGTGCCACGGGATCCCCGTCGGCGCGATCGGCATGATGAACAGGATCGCGATGAGCACGATCCAGCAGAACGCGATCGGGTTGATCCAGCGGTAGTGGCGGCCCAGCGACCAGGCGCCGGTCGGGAACGAGTCGCCCGCCCGCCAGCGCAGGAAGATCGGCACGCCGTATGCGATGTAGAGGCCGATCACCGCGATCGACGTTCCCACGAGGTAGCCGACCGTGTTGTTCCAGTAGGTCGGGATCATGAGCGCCCACGAGAGGGCGGCGATGGCGATCACGGCGTTCACTGGTACGCGATGCGTCCTCGACACCTTCCGGAAGATCGTCCGACCGCCGGGCACCGCCCCGTCGCGGGAGAACGCGAACATCATCCGAGAGGCCGCGGTCACCGATGCGAGTCCGCAGAAGAACTGCGCGACGCACGCGATGACGAGCATGAACTCGGCCCAGTGCGTGCTCGTCGCGTGCTGCCAGATGTACGTGACCGCCGTCCCGCCCGCGGCGATCGTGCCCGCCTGACTCGGCACGGCGAACGTCACCGCGACGAGCAGGATGAAGCCGAAGAGCACGGACATCACGACGGACATCACGACGCCCCACGCGGCCGACCGCGACGCCTGCTTCGTCTCCTCGCTCATGTGCGCGGAGGCGTCGTAGCCCGTATACGTGTACTGCGCCATCAGCAGGCCGAGACCGAACACGAACCAGAAGACCGGGGTCGCGAAGCTCCCGCCGCTGAAGCCCGACTCGTTGATCGTGTGCGCGAACACGAAGTGCAGCGACTGGTGGTGGGTCGGGACGATCGCGAGGATGAACAGGATCACCACGACGCCGAGCATGTGCCACCAGGCCGAGATCGAGTTGACCCACGCGAGCAGGCGCACACCGTTCAGATTGAGCAGCAGGTGCGCTGCGACGATGCACGTGAACGTGAGGAATACCGTGTGCTTTCCGGTGCTCACGCTCGGGAACCAGAGGCTCATCAACGACGTCCAGAAGATCGCCGCGCCGTAGTCGATCGCCGCGGTGACCCCGATCTGGCCGATCAGGTTGAACCAGCCCGTGAACCATCCCCAGGCCGGCGAGCCGAGCTTCGAGGCCCAGTAGTACAAGGCGCCGGCGGTCGGCATCGACGATGCGACCTCCCCCATGGCCAGTCCCACCAGGATCACGAAGAAGCCGACGATCAGCCAGCCCCACGTGATCGCGACCGGGCCCCCGTAGTCGAAGCCGATGTAGTACGACGTCAGGCAGCCGGCGAGGATCGAGATGATCGTGAACGAGATGGCGAAGTTCGAGAACCCGCCCATCTCGCGGTAGAGCACCTGGGCGTAGCCGAGACGGTGGAGCGTGCGCTCGTCATCGTCGTGCGGGGCGGCGCTTGGTACGTCGGAGCTCAAGTTCGCCTCCTTCGTTAGCTACGTGTCGCACGAAGCTAACGGGATAGGTCGGATGGTTCAAGGTAGGGTCGCTCCGTGCTCACGGTCGAGGAGCTGAGGGCCGACGTCGAGGGCGGCGCCGTCGACACGGTGATCGCCTGCTTCACCGACATGCAGGGGCGCCTGCTGGGCAAGCGTCTCGACGCCGAGTTCTTCCTCTCTGATCAGGCTGAGGGACATACCGGCGAGGGCTGCAACTACCTGCTCGCGCTCGAGATGGAGATGGATCCCGTCCCCGGCTACGCGCTCGCGAGCTGGGAGCGCGGCTACGGTGACTTCGGCCTGCGGCCGGATCTTTCGACGCTTCGCCGGATCCCGTGGCACGAGGCGACTGCGATGGTGCAGTGCGACGTCGAGTGGCACGACGGGACGCCGGTCGGGCCCTCGCCGCGCCAGGTGCTCCGTGCGCAGGTAGAGAAGGCGCGGGCGCTGGGCTGCGAGCCGATGTTCGGCTCGGAGCTCGAGTTCTTCCTCTTCCGCGAGAGCTACCTCGAGGCGCACGCGAAGCACTACCACGATCTCACGCCGTCGGTGCCGTACATCCTCGACTACCACATCCTCGGCGCGAGCTTCGACGAGCCGTTCCTGCGCGAGATCCGCATGGCGATGAAGGGCGCCGGGATGCAGGTCGAGTCATCGAAGGGCGAGGCGTGGGCGGGCCAGCACGAGATCAACTTCCGCTTCCGGGATGCGCTGCGCGCCGCCGACGACCACGCCGTCTACAAGACCGGCGTCAAGGAGATCGCCTTCCAGCATGGCCAGTCGGTGACGTTCATGGCGAAGCCGCACCACGACTGGGTCGGCTCCTCGTGTCACATCCATTCGTCGCTCTGGCGGGACGGCGCCAACGCGTTCGCGGGCGAGTCGGAGGAGTTCCGCCACTACCTCGCCGGCCAGATCGCCTGCCTCGCCGACCTCGCGGTCTTCGTCGCGCCGACGGTCAACTCGTACAAGCGGTTCGCCGCGGGCAGCTGGGCGCCGACGACGCTCGCCTGGGGCTACGACAACCGGACGTGCGGCTTCCGCGTCGTCGGCCACGGCTCGTCGGTGCGCCCCGAGACGCGGATCCCCGGCGCCGACGCGAACCCGTACCTCGCCTTCGCCGCGCTGCTCGCCGCAGGCCTGTGGGGGATCGAGCGGAAGCTCGAGCTCGCGCCGGCGCTCGAGGGCAACGCGTACGTGTCCGACGCCGAGCGCTTTCCGCACGCGCTGCGCGAGGCGATCGAGCGGCTCGAGCGGAGCGAGGTCGCGCGGACGCTGCTCGGCGACGAGGTGGTCGACCACTACCTCAACTACGCGCGTACCGAGCAGGAGCTCTTCGACAAGACGGTGACCGGCTACGAGCGCGAAAGGATGTTCGAGCGCGGATGAGCAAGCCGCTGATCGGCATCACGACGTACGTCGAGCCCGCCTCGTGGGGGAGCTGGCGGCTCGAGGCGGCGCTCGTCCCGTACGACTACGTCCGCGCGGTCGAGCGGGCCGGCGGGCGCGCCGTACTCGTCCCGCCCGATCAGGACGGAGTGGAGGAGATCATCGACGCGCTCGACGGGCTGATCTTCTCCGGCGGCAACGACCTCGAGCCGAGCTCGTACGGCGCCGACGCGCACGCGGCGACGAACGGGACGAACCCGGCGCGCGACCGCGGCGAGCTCGCGCTGCTCGAGGCGGCGCTCGCGCGCGACCTGCCGGTGCTCGCGATCTGCCGCGGCTTCGAGGTGCTGAACGTCGCGCGCGGCGGCGACCTCGTCCAGCACCTGCCCGAGGTCGTCGGCCACGAGGAGCATCGAGCCGTCGCCGGCGAGTTCTCCGAGCACGAGGTGCGCGTCGATCCCTCGTCGCGCATCGGCGAGGTGCGCGGCCCGGTCATGTCCCACCACCACCAGGGCGTCGGCCGGATCGGCGACGGGCTGCGCGAGGTCGCGTGGGCGGAGGACGGGACGGTCGAGGCGCTCGAGGACCCGGAGAAGCCGTTCGTCGTCGGCGTGCTCTGGCATCCGGAGGCAGGCGAGGACCAGCGCCTCTTCGAGCAGCTCGTGGAGGCGGCGCGCGAGTCGTGACCACCGTGGTGAACCCGGCGACCGAGGAGGTGATCGCCGAGCTCGAGTCGGCCGGCGTGGAGGAGACCGACGCGGCGGTCGCGCGGGCGAAGGCGGCGTTCCCTGCGTGGCGGAAGGTCGCGCCGGCCGACCGGGCGCGGCTCCTGCGCCGGCTCGCGACGCTCGTCGAGGAGCAGCACGAGGAGCTCGCGCGGCTCGAGTCGCGGAACGTCGGCAAGCCGATCTCGGGCGCGCGCGGCGAGGTCGGGATGGTCGCGCAGGTCTTCCACTACTACGCCGGCGCGGTCGACAAGCACCTCGGCGAGACGATCCCGGTCGCCGGCGGCGTGGACCTGACCTTCCGCGAGCCGCTCGGCGTCGTCGGACTGATCGTCCCGTGGAACTTCCCGCTCAACATCGCCTCGTGGAAGCTCGGGCCGGCGCTCGCCTGCGGCGACACGGTCGTCCTCAAGCCGGCGGAGCTGACGCCGCTCACGGCGGTGCGGCTCGCCGAGCTCGCGCTTGAAGCGGGAATCCCGGAGGGAGTCCTCAACGTCCTCGTCGGCAAGGGCTCGGTCGTCGGACAGCGGCTGATCGAGCATCCCGACGTCGCGAAGATCGGCTTCACCGGCTCGACCGAGGTGGGCCGGCAGGTGATGCGCGGCGCCGCCGGGACGATCAAGCGCGTCACGCTCGAGCTCGGCGGCAAGTCCGCGAACGTCGTCTTCGCCGACGCCGATCTCGAGCGGGCCGCCGCCGCCGCGCCGTACGCCGTCTTCGACAACGCCGGCCAGGACTGCTGCGCCCGCTCGCGCATCCTGGTCGAGGCGAGCGCGTACGACCGCTTCGCCGAGCTGCTCGTCGAGGCGACGCGTGGAGTGAGGGTCGGCGACCCCGAGGACGAGGCGACCGAGATGGGGCCGCTCATCTCCGCTGCGCACCGCGAGACGGTGGCGTCGTTCGTCGAGGCCGAGCCGCTCTTCCGCGGCGACGCTCCGGACGGACGCGGCTTCTGGTATCCGTGCACGCTCGTCGAGGCACGGCCCGGCGACCGGATCGCGCGCGACGAGGTCTTCGGACCGGTCGCGGCGCTGATCCCGTTCGTGGACGAGGAGGAGGCGATCCGGATCGCGAACGACTCCGACTACGGCCTGTCGGGCTCGATCTGGACGGAGAACGGCGCGCGTGCGCTGAGGGTCGCGCGCGCGATCGACACCGGCGTCCTCTCGATCAACTCGAACTCGTCGGTGCGCGTCTCGACGCCGTTCGGCGGCTTCAAGCAGAGCGGCTTCGGCCGCGAGCTGGGGATGCACGCCCTCGCGGGCTACTCCGAGATCAAGAACGTCTTCTATTCCACGGAGGGCTGATGGCCGGACGGCTCGAGGACAAGGTCTGCGTGATCACGGGCGCGGGCGGCGGGATGGGCGCCGACGCCGCCGTCCGCTTCACCGAGGAGGGCGCGAAGGTCGTCGTCGCCGACGTCGACGGCGCCGCGGCGGAGCAGGTCGCGGTGGAGGTCGGCGGGCTCGCGGTGCGGGTCGACGTCGCGGACGAGGACTCGGTCGCCGCGATGTACGCGGCCGCGGCCGGGCACTTCGGCGGCATCGACGTCCTCTACAACAACGCGGGCATCTCGCCCGCCGACGACGCCTCGATCCTCGAGACGGGGCTCGAGGCGTGGGAGCGCGTGCAGGCGGTGAACACGCGCGGCGTCTTCCTCTGCTGCAAGCACGGGATTCCGCACCTGCTCGAGCGCGGCGGCGGCTCGGTGATCAACGTCGCGTCGTTCGTCGCCCTCGTGGGCGCCGCGACCTCGCAGATCTCGTACACGGCGTCGAAGGGCGCCGTCCTCTCGCTGAGCAAGGAGCTCGGCGTCCAGTTCGCGCGGCAGGGGGTTCGCGTCAACGCGCTCTGCCCGGGGCCGGTCGAGACGCCGCTGCTGCTGCGGATCTGGAGCGAGACGCCCGGCGCGGCCGAGCGGCGGCTCGTCCACGTGCCGATGGGGCGGATGGCGAAGCCGCGCGAGATCGTGAACGCGGCGCTCTTCCTCGCGAGCGACGAGTCGAGCTACGTCAACGCGGCGACGTTCGTCGTCGACGGCGGCCTGACGGCCGCGTACGTGACGCCCGACTGACGGTGCGCGTCGACGCGGGGCGGCGACCCGCCGCAGCTACTGCCCGACGACCTGGACGAGCCAGCGCCGGTCGCGCTCGCGGTCCAGCTCGATGAAGAGCACACGCTGCCACGTCCCGAGCTGCAGCTCACCGTCGCGGACGGGGACCGACTCGCCGGCCGTGCCGAGCAGCATCGCCATGCAGTGCGAGTGGCCGTTGCCCTGGTCCATGTCCTCGGGGCAGATGTTCTCGGTCCGGCGCTCCCAGTCGTCGTGCGCGTAGTAGCTCTCGCGCGGAACGAGCTGGCGGAGGAGGTTCGTGAAGTCGTCGAGGAAGCCGCTCTCCATCTCGTTCACGCGGACGCAGCACGTCGTGTGCGGCGAGTAGATGCAGACGATCCCGTCGCTGACGCCGCTGTCCCGGACGGCGGCCTGGACATCCTCGGTGATGTCGGTGACGGTCAGCCCGCCGGCGGTGCGGAGACGCGTCTCGTGCTGGAAGACCTTCATCGTCGCCGCCATTCTGCGCCAATCACTACCCGAATGGGTGAGTGAAGCACCGCACCCTCAGTGGATCCTGCAGTGCAGGTCTAGCTGTGCCTGCCCTTGCTGACGACGAGCGTGACCTTCGTGCCGTGCTTGAGGTGCTTCCCCGGGCGAGGCTCCTCCGAGATGACACGGCCTCTCTTCAACCTCGACGGCCTACGCCTGATCTTCCCCGTTCGGCAGTGAGCATGTCGGAGCGCGGCCTCTGCGACGGAGAGGGGTTTCCGTCCGACCCTCGGGACGACACACGCGGGATGGAGATTGGCAAAGTCGGCTCCGACGGACTGCTGACTCGTCATCGAAACCGTGCACGCTTCTTTGCCGCTGCAGGCGCCCGACCAGCCGGAGAACCTCGAGCCGGCCGACGGCTTTGCGGTGACGGTGACGCTCGCTCCGTAGTCGAAGTCGTGAAAGCAGACCCGCCCGCAACTGATTCCGGCGGGAACGGAGCTGATCCTTCCCGAGCCCTTGCCCCACTGCGACACGTCCAGCTCCTCGGGGCTGAGCGAGAATGTCGCGGTCACGGACTCTGCCTGGTTCGTCGTCACGGTGCATGTCCCGGTGCCGGAGCAGGCGCCCGACCAGCTCTCGAAGGTAGAGCCCTCGGACGGTGACGCCGTCAACGTGACGTGCGTGCCGTAGCCGTACGCGTACGAGCAGGTCGTGCCGCATGCGATGACGCCGTCACCTGAGGTCACGGTGCCTGCGCCGGTGCCCACCTTCGTGGCGGTCAGCGCGTAGGTGCAGACGTCGACCGCGGCGTTCTGCGTCCCCCATTGCGGCGTCCCGTCGGCCGGGTCGGGAGCGGCCGAGGTGATCTGACCTGTGCCCCAGACGAGGCACGGGTTGCTCGGGTCGGGACTGGCGCCGCTGTACTCGCCCCAGCTGCAGGGAACGTCGTCCTCGCCCGTCCAGCTCGGACAGCTGAAGTCGTGGTCCTCGTAGCCACTCGTCGCGAGCTGGATGTCCTCGGGTCCGGTGAGACTGTCGGAGCGGTCGCTCTCGACACGGAAGTCGGGCAACTGCGTGGGGGAGGCGCTGTTGTAGAAGATCGCAACTTCTCTCCCGTCGCTCGTGGGCGAGATCGCGCCGTTGAAGGCATCGCTGCCGTTCAACACCCCCGGGGTCGGTCCGGATTTCGTCGGCGATGTTGAGCCCGGTGTCAGCTCGTACCACTCGATGAACGTCGTCGTCGACCCGTCGGACGAAACGGGAGCTGCGAGCGTCTGCTGTGTCCAGATCCCCTCCTTGCCGGTTGCCGGGTCGGTAACTGCCACCGCCTGGGTCAGACGGCCGTCGAGCGGGTCGAGCGTGTCCCCGGTTGCGGCACTGCCGGGTTCCGGAATGCCCAGTGGAGGGTTCAGCGGTGCGGCATCGACGCTTGTGACGCCGATGATCACGCTCTGGTCGCTCGTGTCTCGTCCGATCGCATATAGGTCGAGATGGAGCCCGTCGTCGTCGGTGGCCGCGACATAGCCTGTCGGGGAGGAGTCTGCGATATTCGCCGGCACGGGTGCGAATCCCGACCCGTCGTCGATCTGGACGGCTGTCGAGCCCTCGGTGGCCCCGTCGGGACACCCGGTGTCACCGGCGCTCGGCTTGTCGAAGACGAAGATGTCCGACTCGAGGTAGTCGAGGCTGGTGTCGTCGTACGCATTCGCGCCGATGATGATCTGCGTGTTGTCGTGCCCGAGCTTCGGGGAGTCCTCGATCGTGTTGGCGGTGGGAACCGCGAACAGGCACCAGTTTGACGCAGACAGATCGGGACTCGGCGTCCTCGACCAGCCGAAGAAGAACCCCTCGCTCTCGGTGGCCGCCGTCTCGCCGCAGTCGAGCGCCGTGTAGAGCCAGCGCTGGCCTTGCTCGTCCCACTGGATCTGACCGTCGCAGACGACGGCAGACGGGTCGCCGACGAAGTCTCTCTCGTCGAGCACCGCCGTCGGCGCTGCGAGGTTCAGCTTGTCGTAGACGGCGATCTCGGAGTTCACGAGCTCGACGTAGCTGCTCGGGCCCACTGCACCCGTCGCGTCCGGGGGTGTCACCTCGTTGCTGGCGGCGTCGGTGATGCCGGGATCGCTGAGGCCGTCGAAGACCCCCGCGCCCGCACGGATGCTGCTCGCCGCAGGGCGCCTCGCTCCCCGAGCTTCGAGCGGGCTCGGAGTGCCGGCTCGCGGGGCCAGGCGCTCCACCTCGACGTGGCCGTGAGCGGCCGACGACAGCGCCGGGACAGCTCCGGCTGCGAGAAACACGACGAACAGACCGACTCCGGCGCTGGAGCGGGCGGCCACTTCGAACCGGCGGCTCCTAGCTCGACGCCGCTGCACTCGGCGCGGTTGACGGAAGTCTCACGGCGCTCGAAGAGATACACCGTCTTCCGTTGGAGTGCAAGAACGCCTCATGGGCCCGCCTGGATTCGAACCAGGGACCAAGGGATTATGAGTCCCCTGCTCTGACCGCTGAGCTACGGGCCCGTGTGCTCGGCGCCGAGCCTACCGCGCTGCGAGGCTCCGGCCGTCGCGGCCGCCGTGGCGACGTCGGCCGGGTAGGTGCGCCGCGCGCGGAAGAGCAGCCAGGCGCTCGCGGCGAGCGGGACGAGCATGACGACGAACGTCCACTGCAGCCCCGAGCGGCCGCCGCCGAAGACGTGGTCGGAGACGGCGCCGAAGAGGAGCGGCGCGATCGCCATCGCGAGCGAGCGGAGCAGCGTCCGGATCGACTCCGCGCGTCCCCAGAGGGCCGGCGGCATGATGTCGAGCTGCGCCGCCGCGAGCGTCGGGTTCTCGAGCGTGAGCAGGAGGACTGCGCCGACGAGATACGGCAGCGCGGTGAACGCGCTGCGCGTGAGGAGCGCGGGAAGGAAGAGGATCGACGTGCCGGCCGCGCCGATCACGGCCGTCGTCACGCGCCCGCTCAGCCGGCCCCGCCGGAGGAGCGTGTCGCCGATCGCGCCGCCGGCGAGCACCCCGCCGACCGCGCCCGCTCCCACACCGAGCAGCAAGAGGTTGGCGAGCGGCTGGTCGATTCCGTACTGCTCCTTCGCGAACTCGGAGCCGAACGTCTGGATGCCGGCGAGGAAGTAGTAGGCGCACGCGCTCGCGGCGATGAGGAAGAGGTTCGTCCGCACGTGGAGGACGTACTCCGCCGCCCGGAAGAGCGATGCGCGCCGCAGGTCGCGGTGCGTGACGAGCTCGGGATGCGGCGCGATCCCCCGCTCGCGCGCGAGCCTCTGCGCGTCCGTCTCCCGCGTTTCCTCCGCCTCGTCCGGGAGTGGCTGCGTCTCGTGTGCGAGCACGCCGCGCCCGCCGCGGGTCGGCTCGGGCAGCCGGAAGACGAACCACGCGAGCGCGAACGCCGGGAGCGCGAGGATGACGAAGGCCGCACGCCACGACAGCGCGGCGATGTCGCCGGTGACGGCGAAGCCGAAGCCCGCGCCGAGCAGCTCGCCCGTGAGGATGAAGCCGTAGACGCGGCCGCGCTCGGAGGCGGCGAACCAGTCGCCGACGAGCGAGGCGACGAGCGGGCTCGCCGCCGCGACGACCGCTCCGAGGAAGAGCCGCGCGACGAGCAGCTCGTGGAAGGACGGCACCGCCGCGCTCCAGAGCATCGCTCCGCCCCAGAGCACTACCACGAGGCCAAGAGTCGTCGTCCGGCGGACGCGGTCGGCGAGCACGCCGAACGGGAGCGTCGCGAACGCGCCGACCAACGCTGTCACCGTGACGAGGAGGCCGATGTCGGTGTTCGTGATGTGGAGGCCGTGCCGCAGCTCGGTCGCCGACGCGCCGACGGTCGCGCCGTCCGCGCCGGCCAGTCCGAGCACGCACGCGAGGGTCACGATCACGCGCATCCGCTGCCGGCCGCCGAGGACGTACGCCAGCCGTCGCACGAAGGCGCTCGAGGCCGCGGCTGTCACGGCCGCGATGTCCGTGAGGATCCGCTCGGTGCGACTCTCGTCCGTCACGCCTCCATCGTCGCAGGCGTCACGGAGGCACCGGCGTCAATCGAGCTCGGCTGCTTCCGCGAAGTCCGGCGCCTGCCTGGGCGCGATCGACCGCTCGCCGGATTCCTGGACGTCTGGGCGGGCGGCTGCGAGGTAGGCAACGAGGACGACGATCGCGAGGATGAACACCGCGGCGGTCTGCCCGTCGCCGAAAGCGATGCCGCTGAGGCTCTTCGGCTTGCTGATGTAGTCGGCGTAGGAGGCGCCGAGGGGGCGTGTCATGACATAGGAGAGCCAGAAGGCGGCGATGCCGTTCAGTCCCCACGCCCGGTTTGCGAGCAAGGGGATGACGATGACGACGCTGAACAGGATCGCCGAGGAGAGGTAGCCGAGGTTCAGCGACATGGCGGTGTAGTCGCCGAGCGCAGTGCCGAGAGCGAACGTGGCGAACACGGTCGCCCAGTAGTAGGCCTCGCGTCGTTGCGTCGTGATGCTGTGGATCGAGAGCGTCCCCTCGCGGCGGTGCCAGACGAAGAAGATCGCGAGCAGCACGACCGTCCACAGCAGCGTCGTCCCGGCGTACGGGATGCCGACGTCGAGATGGAGGAAATCGGAAACGCCCGTGCCGATGACTGCGATCGCATAGGCGAAGAACCAGTAGGCGAACGCGGAGTAGCGGCGCGTCCTGAACTGCCAGACGAGCCCGACGAGAAACAACGCGACCTCGACCGCGCCGCCCTTGAAGTTGCCGTAGATCCTGAGGTAGTCCGAGGTCGCCTCGCCGCCCGCGGTGGTGAGGATCTTCACCACCCAGAACAGGAGGATGACCTCGGGAACCTTGGCGGCGGCCGGCAGCGGAAAGAAGCGGCCGACGAGAGGAACCCGACCGGTCACGCTCGCCTCCTCCGCCACTGGAACCCTTTCTCTCCGTCAGACGTCGCGGCGCTGCAGCAGGACGGCCGCGATCACGATCGCCGCCGCGCAGTAGCCGGCCATGACGAGCCCGCCCGTGAACGGTCGCAGCGTGTGCGCGGCGTGATGGAGCGCGAAGATCTGCCGCCCGGCCTCGCTCGGGAGGTACTGGCTGATCGCGTTGTTCCAGCTGGTGGGGAGAGTGAACATGAGCGGCGGCAGGACGAAGAAGATCCCCGCGAACGTCGCGATCCCGCCTGCCGTGTTCCGGACGATCGCTCCGATCGCGAGCGCGAAGATCCCGACGAGCGTCACGTAGACGGCGCCCATGAGCACCGCGCGGGCGATTCCCGGAGCCGTGAACGAGACCTGGAGGATGTCGTGGCGGGCGAGGATCGCCTGGGTGGCGAAGAAGCTCACGAGCACCGCCGGGATCATGAGCACGATCGAGACCAGTGCGTAGTCGATCAGCTTCGCCCAGAGCACGGGCAGCCGCTTCGGGACGGCGGTGAAGGTCGAGCGAATCGAGCCCGTCGAGTACTCCGCGCTGATCGCGAGCACGCCGAGGACGGCGATCGCGAGCTGCGCGACGTTGACCCCGGCGAGGGCGATGTCGAGCGGATGCCGGTTCGCGCGGTCGTGTGGCGACATCGTCCCCCAGTGGGACGAGGTGACGAAGGCGAAGATGACGGGGAACGCGATGGTGAGCAGGATTCCGGCGAAGAGCGACCACGCGGTCGAGCGGACGGTGCGGAGCTTCGTCCACTCCGAGAGGAGCACGCGATGGAACGCGACGCGTCCGGAGTAGTCGAGCCTCGGGATGACCGCGGCCGGCGTGACGGCGTTCACGCGGCGACCTCTTCCTCTTCGAGATGGCCGAACTCGAGCTCGCCGCGGGTGAGCTCCATGAACGCGTCCTCGAGCGAGGCCTGTTGGGGCGTCAGCTCGTGGAGCGCGATCCCGTCCGCGGCGGCTGCGTCGCCGATCTGCTCTGCGGTGAGCCCGTGCACCTCGAGCGCCCCGCGCTCGGCTGCGGCGAACGCGATCCCGGGGCCAGCGAGCGCGTCGCGCAGCCGGTCGAGATCCGGCGACCGGACGAGGACCACCTTCTGCGACGCCCGCGCGACGAACTCGTCGACGCTCGTGTCGGCGATCACACGGCCGCGCCCGACGACGATCAGGTGCTCGGCGGTGAGCGCCATCTCGCTCATCAGGTGCGAGGAGACGAAGACCGTCCGTCCCTCGGCGGCGAGGCCCTTGAGCAGGTTCCGGATCCAGTGGATGCCCTCAGGGTCGAGGCCGTTCACCGGCTCGTCGAGCATCACCGTCTTCGGGTCGCCGAGGAGCGCGACCGCGATCCCGAGCCGCTGGCCCATGCCGAGCGAGAACTGGCCGGCCCGCTTGCCGGCGACCTCGTGCAGGCCGACGAGGTCGATCAGCTCCCGGACGCGGCGCTTCGAGATGCCGTGCGTCTGCGCGAGCGCGAGCAGGTGGTTGTACGCCGTGCGGCCGGTGTGGACGGAGCGCGCCTCGAGCAGCGCACCGACCTCGTGGAGCGGCGCGACGTGGTCGCGGTAGTGCTTCCCGTTCACCGTCACGTCGCCTCGGGTCGGCGCGTCGAGGCCGAGCACGAGCCGCATCGTCGTCGACTTGCCGGCGCCGTTCGGGCCGAGGAAGCCCGTTACGACACCGGGCTCGACGGTGAAGGTCAGGCCGTCGACGGCCCGCTTCGAGCCGTAGTCCTTCGTAAGGTCGCGCGCCTCGATCACGGGGGCCCACGGTAGCCGTGTTCCGTGAGTCCTAGGTGAGATCCACCTAAGTAAGCTGAGGCGATGTACCTCTTTCAGAAGACCGCCCGGATGGTGAGCCGCGACGAGGCGCTCCCGGGGCGGGGCGAGCCGATCGAGGTGCCGGCGGTGCACGACGTGCTCGGGACGCCGCTCCGCGGGCCGTTTCCCGACGGCCTCGAGCAGCTTGTCGTCGGGATGGGCTGTTTCTGGGGCGCCGAGCGCGTCTTCTGGCGCGCCGAGGGCGTCTACACGACGGCGGTCGGCTACGCGGGCGGCTACACGCCGAACCCGACCTACGAGGAGGTCTGCACCGGTCGCACCGGCCACGCCGAGGCCGTGCTCGTCGTCTTCGACCCCGTCGCGCTGCCGCTCGAGGCTGTGCTGCGCCTCTTCTGGGAGAACCACGATCCGACGCAGGGGATGCGCCAGGGCAACGACGTCGGGACGCAGTACCGGTCGGCGATCTACTGGGGAAGCGAGGAGCAGCGCGCAGCGGCCGAGGCGTCTCGCGACGCCTACCAGGCAGAGCTCTCGGGCGCCGGCTACGGCGAGATCACGACCGAGATCGCCGAGGCCGGGCCGTTCTACTACGCCGAGGCCTACCACCAGCAGTACCTGGCTAAGAACCCGAACGGGTACTGCGGTCTCGGCGGGACAGGCGTTTCCTGTCCCGTCGGGCTGAAGACGCCGTAGCGCCGCTGGCCGCGCCGGCTGCCGCCTAGCGCGCGATGCGCGCCGTCAGGATCGAGTCGAGCTTCGGGAAGTGCTTGCGGACGAACTTCTCGCCCTGCCGCGTCATCTGCTCCTGGTCGTTCGTCGGCGCGTCGTCGTAGCCGTGGTAGAGCCGGCGCAGCGTCGCGAAGCCGCTCGTGACCACGCCGAACGGGGCGAAGCCGTCGCTGTCGAGACGCGTGTTCTTGCCGAGGTTGACGAACACCTGCGTCGTCCGCGTGTTCGGCCCGGCGTCGGCGAAGTCGATCGTCCAGCGGGAATTCTCGTGCCGGACCGGGTCGTCGCGGATCGTCGCGTTCTGCCAGGCCTCCGCGATGTTCGGCGTGCCGCTGATCCCCCACTGGACGACGAAGCCGGGAATCACGCGGAACAGCGCCTGCCCGTCGTAGAAGCCTGCCCGCACGAGGTTGTAGAAGCGGTCGGCGCCGCGCGGCGCCCAGGTGCGGTGGACGGTGACGACGAACACCCCCTTCGTCGTCCGGAAGCGAGCGCGGAAGACCACGGGCGCCTTCGCGTGGAGCGACGCCGGATGGAGGAGCGACGGGCGCGACGCGGCTGCGGCTCCTGCGGCGACGGCTGCGGCGGCGAGCGACGCGAGAAGAGCCCACCTCATCTACTGCAGCCGCTCGGCGAGATAGCGGATCGCGCCCGGGTAGCGGTATTCGATCCCGCCGTGGCCGGCGTCGAAGAGCTCGAAGAAGACATCGGTGATCCCGAGCAGCTCGAGCTCCCGCCGGAACGCCTCGGCCCCGAGGTCGAGGAAGAACTCGTCCCGCTTGCCCGCGTCGATGTAGATCGCCCGCATGCTGCGCAGCGCGTCCGCGTGCCGCGGGGCCATCCGGACCGGATCCCACGCGAGCCAGCGCTGCCAGACGTCGTCCCGCAGCACGCCCGACTCCAGCTCGAACGGCAGCTCGACCGACCCGTCCTCGTTCGCCGAGTAGCACGCCGCCATCGCGTATGTGTTGAGGATCGGATAGTCGGACTGCTTCGTGAACGCCGGGCGCGAGCGGAAGTCCTCCCAGAACTTTTCGTACGAGCCGTCGTAGTCGCTGCGCAGGGCCCGCAGCGTGTCGGGGAACTCGCGCAGGTAGCAGAACTCGAAGAGCGCGTCGCCGGAATGCGTGGCGAGCCCGCCGAAGACGTCCGGCCGCAGCATCGGCACGACCATCGCGCCGTAGCCGCCGCTCGACTTTCCCGTCAGGCCGCGGTGCGCAGGCTCCGCGAGCGTCCGGTAGCGGGAGTCGACGAAGGAGACGACCTCGTCGCAGAGGTAGGAGCCGTAGCGTCCGGTGCCGGGCGAGTCGATGAACTGCGCGCCGCCATACGACGTCCAGCAGTCGGCGAGGACGACGAGCGCCGGCGGGCAGCCCTCCTCCGCGAACAGCCGGTCGATCCGCTCCGGCGTGGTCGGGCGGAGAGGAGTCCGGTTGCGCCACATGTCGACCTGGCCGGTCATCCCCTGGATCAGGTAGATCGATGGGAAGCGCCGCTCGGGCTCGGCGTCGTAGGCGGGCGGGACGTAGACCCAGAGCGGCCGGACGTGCGGGTCGCCGAGCGGGTTCCCGCGCAGCAGCTCGCTCTCGAGCGCGTGCTCTTCGATCCGGCCTTCGAAGTCCCGCGACCACGGTTCCATGAGGCCCTATCTATCAGGGCTCGCCGCGCCGCGGGCGGGCTACACTCAGGAGATGGCCGACTACGGGACGATGCGCGTGAAGAGCGGCCTCGCCGAGATGCTCAAGGGCGGGGTGATCATGGACGTCGTCGACGCCGAGCAGGCGAAGATCGCCGAGGCGTCGGGGGCGGTCGCCGTGATGGCGCTCGAGCGCGTCCCGGCCGACATCCGGCGCGACGGAGGCGTCGCACGCATGTCCGACCCGGAGAAGATCCGCGAGATCCAGGAGGCGGTGACGATCCCGGTGATGGCGAAGTGCCGGATCGGCCACTTCGCGGAGGCGCAGATCCTCCAGGCGCTCGAGATCGACTACATCGACGAGTCGGAGGTGCTGACGCCGGCCGACCTCGAGCACCACGTCGACAAGTGGCAGTTCACCGTCCCGTTCGTCTGCGGCTGCACGAACCTCGGCGAGGCGCTGCGGCGCATCGCGGAGGGCGCGGCGATGATCCGCACGAAGGGCGAGGCGGGCACCGGCGACATCGTCAACGCGGTCACGCACATGCGTTCGGTGTTCGGGCACATCCGCAGGCTCGGCGCGCTGCGCGAGGAGGAGCTGTACGCCGAGGCGAAGGAGCTGCGCGCGCCGTACGAGCTCGTGAAGTGGGTGGCCGAGAACGGGAAGCTGCCGGTCGTGACGTTCACGGCAGGCGGGATCGCGACGCCGGCCGACGCGTCCCTCTGCATGCAGCTCGGCGCCGACGGCGTCTTCGTCGGCTCCGGCATCTTCAAGTCGGGCGATCCGGAGCTGCGCGCGAAGGCGATCGTCGAGGCGACGACGCACTTCGCCGACCCGGAGATCCTCGCCCGCGTCTCCGCCGGTCTCGGCGCGCCGATGGTCGGCATATCGACGAGCTCGCTCGACCCGAGCGAGCTGCTCGAGACCCGCGGCTGGTAACGGGCTCCGTCCGACGTGCGGAGGACGATTCCGCGCGATGGACGAGCGCAAGCCGACCTGGTCGACGTCCTCGTTCCTCGTCTACGCGGGCGGATTCACCGTCCTCGGCTCGGCGCTCGCGGCGCTCGGCTATCTCGCCGCCCAGTACGGACCGGGAGCGTTCTCGGCCTGGGCCTTCCTCGTCCTCGCCGTCCTCTACGCGCTCGCGCACGCGTTCCGGCGGCGTGGAAGGTTCGTCGCCGCCGGCATGTTCGTGTTCGCGGCCGTCGCCGCCTGGGCCGTCTTCGTCGCCGCGCTCTGGTCGTGGTTCGGCTGGCTGAACGCGTCGTTCGACCACTTCTCGCTCGGCCGGCTCTCGCTCGAGCTGCTCGTGCTCGCCGCGGCGTGGGACGACCGGCGCCGCTTCGGCTTCCCGCTCCTGCGCTTCGTCTCCGCCGTTGTCGTGTGGATCTTCGTCCTCGACCTCCTCTCGAGCGGCGGCACGTGGTCGGTCGTCGTCTCGCTCTTGATGGGACTCCTCTACCTCGCGGCGGCGAGCGGCAGCGACAAGCCGTCGTCGTTCTGGCTGCACGTCGCGTCGGGGCTCCTGATCGGCGGCAGCCTCCTCTACTGGTGGCACACGTCCGACTGGCAGTGGGCGCTCATCGCGGTCGTGTCCGTGATCTACGTAGGGATCGCGCGCGGCACCGGACGCTCGAGCTGGGCCGTGCTCGGCGCGCTCGGGCTCACCTTCGCGGCCACGCACTTCGCCGCCGTCTGGAGCCAACCGCGGCCACGTGTGATCTTGCCGCGCTTGGGATTGCCCGGATCGGGCTGGACCGGCTACGCGCCGCTGCCCGCGATGGGCGTCCCGTTCGCTCCGTCGTCGTTCGGGACCCGGACCTGGGCTCCGATCGTGACGTACGCCGTGCTCGGCTTCATCCTCGTCGCGCTCGGACTGCTCGCCGCCCGCGGCCGCGGCACGCGAGCCGCGCCGACGCAACCCGAATAGCCCTACCATCAAGAGCGTGATGGAGAAGCCGCTCACGATCGGCGTCCTCGCCGTGCAGGGGAACTTCCGCGAGCACGCCGCGGTGCTGCGCCGGCTCGGTGCCGAGCCGGTCGAGGTGCGGCTTCCCGAGCAGCTGGCCGGCCTCGACGGGCTGGTCATTCCCGGCGGCGAGTCGACCGCGATCGGGCGGCTGATGCGGCTGTACGGCCTCGACGAGGCGGTGCGGGAGTTCGAGGCGCCGATCTTCGGGACGTGTGCGGGGATGATCGTGCTCGACCGCGACCACCTCGGCCTCGGTGACTTCCGCACGCGGCGGAACGCCTTCGGCCGCCAGGCGAAGAGCTTCGAGGCGGATCTCGACGTCGGCGACGAGCGGATCCACGCGGTGTTCATTCGAGCGCCCTGGATGGAGGAGCCGGGGCCCGACGTCGAGGTGCTCGCGGAGGTGGACGGCCATCCGGTGCTGGCGCGCGAGGGACGGCTCCTCGTCGCCGCCTTCCACCCGGAGCTGACCGACGACACGCGCATCCACGAGCGGTTCCTGAACATCGTGAGGGAGGGGACGGGTGTCCGGGCATAGCAAGTGGTCGTCGATCAAGCACAAGAAGGGCGCGGCCGACGCGAAGCGCGGCAAGCTCTTCTCGAAGCTGACGCGCGCGATCATCGTCGCCGCGAAGGAGGGCGGCGCCGACCCGGCGGCGAACCTCGCGCTGCAGAACGCGATCGAGAAGGCGCGCTCGAACTCGATGCCGAAGGACACCATCGACCGGGCGATCGCGAAGGGCGCGGGCACCGATGGCGGCGCCGAGCAGTACGAGACCGTCGTCTACGAGGGGTACGGCCCGGCAGGCGTCGCCGTGATCGTCGAGGCGCTCACCGACAACCGCAACCGCACCGCCGGCGAGGTGCGGCACATCTTCGCGAAGAACGACGGCAACCTCGGCACCTCCGGCGCGGTCCTCTGGCTGTTCGAGCGCCGCGCCGTCGTGCTCGTGCCGGCCGACGGGACGGACGAGGACGAGCTGATGCTCGCGGCGGCCGAGGGCGGCGCCGACGACGTCATGCTCGACGGCTCGAGCTTCGAGGTGCTGGCGGCCGCGGAGCAGCTGGCGGCGGTGCGCGAGGCGATCGCCGCCGCCGGCTTCGAGATCGAGTCGGCCGAGCTGACGATGCTGCCGAAGACGACGGTCGCGGTCGAGGACGAGAACGAGGCGAAGAAGATCCTCCGCCTGATCGACCAGCTCGAGGACGACGACGACGTGCAGGACGTCTACGCGAACTTCGACATCCCCGAGAGAGTCCTCGAAAGCGTGGCCGGCTAGCGCCGACCACGCTTCCTCCGGGATTGAACTACGCGCGACCGAGAGCACGGTCTCGGTCGCGCTCCGTGCTGTCCTTCTTGCCCGCCCGCTGAGGCCGCTTCGCGGCGTCTGCGGGAGCGGGATCGCCTCCGGCCAACACGGCTTCGCCTGCGTTGTCCTCCGGCTAGCTGCGACTCGGGTCACAGCGCGGTCGCCTGGGCGAGTGTTGCGGAATGACGTCCGAGGAAACGCGGTGCAGTTCTGAGGGCGACGCGACGGCTACGGAGCCGTGCCCCAGAATTCCAGTCCCCCCAGCGCGGCCGCCGGACTACGGCGACAGTTCGGCCCGGCGCGACCACCAGGCCTCGGCGGCGGTCATCGCGCTCTCGGCCTCGTGGATGCCGGCGCCGGCGAGCCCCGCGGTGGCGGCCCAGTGCAGGGGTACAAGGGCTAGAGCCCCGGGGAGCCAGCGGTGCTCGTCGCGAGTCAGCGGCTCCGGAGCCGTGCGCTCGTAGGCGTCGAGCAGTCGGCGCGGCTCGAGCAGCTCGATCGGCCGGCCCACGCCGTCGGAGCCGCTCCGTGCGACGTGGTTCAGGCTGGCCGCGACGTCGTAGAGCCGCTCCCTGACCCTCGCGAAATCCAGGTCGAAGGTGGCCCATGAGCCGTCTGACAGTTCACCCGCGTTGCTCAATTTGAAATCCCCGTGAATCGGTGCGCATGGCAGTTCGACCTCCTTCCGGAGTTGGGAGAGCTCGCCGGTGAGTTGGCGCATCCGACGTACGACCGGCTCGCTGCGGGGTCCGAGTCTGCGACGTGTGAAGCCGACCGAGTACCGCAGTTGGCCAAAGGTTCTGTGGTCGTCGAGGGGTTCGGGCGGACCGGGCTCCCAGACTGCTTCGAGCGCACTGTGAAAGCGTCCGAGCTCCTCGAAGAGGCGGACGTAGGAGTCCTCGTCCGCCCGTGGCTGAACGTGATCGACGAACTCCTCGAGCTCGGCCCAACGATCAGCGACCCTCAGGACGTCGCCGCCGGCGATCGGAATCGGTCGAGCGACGCGGACGTGCGTCCGCTGGAGCCGCTCCCGCAAGCGCCGCAGTCCCGCTACCCGGCCGCGCCGGACCCAGGGCCTGTGAACCCGGAGGACGACCGGCGGCTCGACGTCGATCCGCAGGTTGAGGTTGAACGCACCGCCGACGTCCGCCCATCGGGCCCCGCGCGCGACGCGATCGATGAGCGCCGAGACGGCCGGATCAGCCGGGCTGGCTCGAGGTCCAAACCAGTGCGGCAAGGCAGGGGGAGAGGTCGAGGCTTCGACTCCGGTCATGGCAATCGCCACCAGCCCACCCCGAGAAGGGTCCGCCTGGCGACCCCATCCTCCTCGACGCGGGTCGATCGTGCCACGCACGTGCCGTTCCAGCGACACTCTCCAAACGCTCCGCTGCGCGAGCGGCCTTTCGTCTGAGGCATCGGTTGTCTTTCCTGCGTGCTCTGTCACGATTCTCCGCTGGAGGATGGTTTCGGAGATCGTCGGCCGAGAGCAGGAACTCGCCGCTGTCAATGCGTGGTTGGCCGGTGGACTCCTGGGGCCTGCGCTGCTCGTGTTGGAGGGCGAGCCGGGCATCGGCAAGACGATGCTATGGCGAGCGGGCGTCGAGGAGGCAAGGAGCCGAGGGTTTCGTGTGCTCGTCTCCTGGCCCGTGGAGGCGGAACACGGCTTTGCTCACGCGGGGCTCGCCGACCTCTTCGAGCCTGTGCGGGACGAGGTGCTGCCCCTGCTGCCCAGGCCGAGGCGGCGCGCGCTCGAAGTGGCTCTCCTCCTCGACGAGCCGGCCGGCCCGGAGGAGGTGGAGCCGCGCGCACTCGGCGTAGCTGTCGCGGACGGCCTCAGGTTGCTGGCGGCGAACATGCCGGTACTGCTGGCGATCGACGACATCCAGTGGCTCGATGCATCGTCGCTCGGCGCGCTCGCATTCGCCCTGCGCAGGCTGAGCGAAAGCCGGATCGCTGTTCTGCTTGCTCGGCGACTCGGCGCGGACTCCGGGCGACCGTCCGAACTCGAAGACGCGGTCGGCTCGGAGCGCGTCGGCCGCGTGGCCGTCGGTCCACTCAGTGTCGGGGCGCTCCATCGGGTCTTGAGGGACCGATTGGCGCGGCCGGTCGCGCGCCAAACGCTGCTCCGCGTGCATGAGCATTCGGGCGGCAATCCGTTCTTTGCGCTCGAACTGGCCCGTGTGCTCGAGGCGGATGTCGATCCCTCGAGTCCGCTGCGTGTCCCCGACACGGTCGAAGAGCTCATACGGGCGAGGATGGAGGGCCTTCCTGCGGCAACTCGGGAGGCGCTCACCTTCCTTGCCGCCGCCGGGACGGTGACGGATGCGTTTCTCGAGCGGGCGGGCCTAGCGGCACAGGCGCTCGCTCCGGCCTTCGATGCCGGGATCACCGCGCGCACCGAGGGCACGATCCGCTTCACGCACCCGCTGCTCTCGTCCGTTCTGTACGGCGACCTTCGGTCGGAGCGGGCGCGTGTTCACGCCCGCATCGCCGGACTGGTCGACGATCCGCTGGTCCGGGCCCGGCATCTGGCGCTTTCGAAGGAGCGACCGGATGGAGCGGTGGCTGCAGTGCTGGACGAGGCTGCGGCCCTGGCCGCGGCCCGCGGCGCCTCGCAGGTCGCGGCCGAGCTCGCCGAGCAAGCCCTGCGGCTGACTCCCGCGAACGCGCCGAGGAAGCGTCATCGCCGGGCGCTGGCGGCAGCCCGTGCCGAGCACACCGCCGGCGAATGGACGCGAGCGCGGGCCCTGGTGGGTGACCTGCTCGGCGAGGTCGAAGAAGGGAGGCTCCGCGCGCAGGCGCTGATGGTGCTGGCCGAGCTCGAGTCGCTCCATGGTTCGGTCCCGCTGCTCGAGACGGCGCTGCGCGAGGCCCGATCGGACACGGCGCTGGAGGCGGCCGTCCACTGCCGCCTCGCGTGGGCGACCCGCTTCGGGTCCGGGCTCGGACATGCAGACACGGCGCTCGAGCTCGCCTCCGCGCTCGACGACGAGCTGCTGACGGCCCATGCGCGCGCGATCCGGCAGGTCCTCGGTTGGTTCAGGGGCAGCGCGGAGGTGCCCCTCGACCTCCCCCGGTGGACGGCCGACTTCCGGGCTGCGGTCGGCGGCGATCAGATGGTGCAGGAGGCGACGCTCGCCGTCGTGAACACGCTCGCGCCTGCGTCGAGGCGCGACGAGGCGCGCGCCCTGCTCGATCGCGAGTATCGAGAGTGGCTCGAGCGCGACGAGCCGCGCAGTGCCCGCGCGCTCTGGGGCCTCTCCTGGGTCGAGTTCTGGGCTGGACGCTGGGCGCTCGCGGCCGAGCACGCGGCAGGTGCCTACGACATCTCGATCCAGTACGGACTCGAGGTGCCGCAGGATCATCTTCCGATCGCGGTCATCGCCGTCCATCGCGGCGAGCTCGAGCTGGCGCGTAACCATTCGCAGCGGGCCCTCGAGCTCTCGGAGAAGCAGTTTGGGCAGCACCCGCCCCAGCACATCGCGGTTATGGGGCTCGTCGCGCTCTGGGGCGGCGACTCGGAGGCCGCCTGCGAGTTGCTCGACAAGGCCGACGAGCGAGCCGCGGAGCTCTGCTGGCGCGAGCCGAGCGTCCGCTGGTGGACCGCCGACCGTGTGGAGTTGCTTCTCGAGCTCGGTCGGGTTGACGACGCCCTTCGAGCCCTCGATGCGTGGGAGGCGGACGCGACGCGGGTCGACCGGGAGTGTGTGCTGGCGCATGTGACGCGCTGTCGAGGTCTTGTCGCTGCTGCAGCGGGTGACGTCGGTCGCGCTGCTTCGCTCCTGGAGGAGGCGGTCGCGCAGCATGAGGAGGTCGGCGATCCGTACGGGCGGGCTCGCGCGCTGCTTTCGCTCGGCAGCGTCCGGAGGCGCCAACGGCAGAAGCGCAGCGCCCGGGACGCGATCGGCGCGGCACTCGATGGCTTCGAGCAGCTCGGAGCAGCCACCTGGGTGGAGAGGGCGCGCGACGAGCTCGGGCGCATCGGCGGGCGTACGCGCGAGGAAGGGCTGACGGCTGCCGAGCGTCGCGTCGCCCGCCTCGTCGCGGAAGGTCGGACCAATCGAGAAGTCGCCGCCGCACTGTTCCTCGGCGAGCGGACGGTGGCAAGCCACCTCACGCACATCTACGCCAAGCTCGGCGTGCGTTCCCGCACCGAGCTCGCGGGCAAAGTTCAGACGTTCTGACGTTTCCAGCGCTGCGCGGTCGCCGTAGCCTCGAACGGGTGCCGAGCTACCTCGTCGAGACCTACCTCCGTCGTAGCCAGGCCGGCCAGCGCGTAGCACACGAGCGGCGGGCACGCTCGGCCGTGAAAGAGCTGACGCGCGAGGGGACGCGTGTCCGCTTCGAACGGTCGATCTACGTCCCCGAGGACGAGATTTGCTTCTTCGTCTTCCACGCCCCGTGCGCCCATGACGCTACCCGCGCCGCGGAGCGTGCCGGGGTCGACCCGATCCGCGTCGTCGAGGCGGTCTCGTCGGCCGGCGCGCACCACACCAGGGGAAAAAGGAGGAGCGCCGATGCGCACGAGGAGCAATGAACGGACAGCTTCTGCACACACATTGGAGGTCGCCATGAGAATCCTGTCTCGCCGGTTCGGGAGGCCCGCTGCAGGCTCTGCCGCAGCCGCCGCGCTCGTTCTTGGTCTCGTCGCCCTGTCCCTTCAGCACAGCTCACCCGCGAAGGCGGTGAGCAGTTCTTGTGCCGACCCGGTGACGAGCGCCCCGGTGGGCCCTGCGACCGTGTCGGCTGCACCGGGGCCGTTCGGCAAGGTGCTGGTCATCGGTTCAGGCGCCTATTCGGGCTGCTCGCTGTACCTCATCACGTCGGACCAGCTCCATGGCCTTACCGGCACACGGTTCGCGTGCAGCGACGAGCCGAACGCGAAAGGTTCGCCCTGCGACACCGTCCTCTGGCCGGCGCTGCTCACCGACGGTGCTCCCATCGCAGGACCGGGGGTCAACCCCAAACTGCTCGGGACGGTGACCCGCACCGACTTGCCGGGCCTGCCGGCGGTGCAAGAGGTGACCTACGCCGGTCTGCCGCTGTACCGGTTCAACCGCGACAAAGTGCCGGGGGATACGACAGGGGCCAATGTGTTCGACCCGCTGTCCAGTCCCACGGGCATCTGGTACCTGGTCGAGCCGACTCGCGGCAATCCGGCGCCGGGCACGGCTCATATCCAGCTCGAAACCGCTCCCGTCGACGGCACAGGGCCCGACGAGACGGTCCTGGCCGCAACGCTGGACAATGACTTCGCCCCCCTCCCCGACGGGAGCTTCCCGGTCTACACCCTGAGCCCACGTGGTCATCGGGGCGGCGATGACTGGATGGGCCACCGAAGCCCCTGCCAGATGCTCTGCGCCCAGTACTGGCTACCGGTCCTCACCTCCGGGCGGCCCGAAGCCGGATCCGGCGTCGACCAGCACGCTCTAGGGACGATCATCAGGCCCGACGGCACACAGCAGGTCACCTACAAGGGACGGCCGCTGTACCTGTTCGCCGACGACGCCTACATCCCGACCCTGCCCTACAACGGCGGAGTGCCATCGATCAACGGAGCGGGCGTGGACACGCTGTGGGGCGTGTTCAACACGATCCCGCCGTCCTCCTAGAACCCTCCGCCCCCGAGACCCGAAGCCCCGGCCGACCCGATCGACCGGGGCTTCCCCACGTCCGGAACGGGGGGTGGACCGGGCCAGTTGTTCGGGACGCGGCGCGTGGGCTCGCGCGTAGAAGTGAGGTGCCCCGCGTTGTCATCGTGGCGATCGGGACCGGCGTGCTGCTGGCCGGATGCGGCGGCACGGCCGTCTCGACGCCCCGCTTCCGCGCAACGTCGCGCTGGCACGTCGGATCGCGGACGGCGCGCGCGTTCGACGTTCGGCATACACACGGCGTCCGGGCCTTCGGTTGGGCGGCGACCGTCCCGTGCAGGGACTGTGCGGCTGACTTGCCTCTCCGGACGCTCGCCGCGCTTCCACCTGACGGCGTCGTGATCAAGCTCGTGAACTTTCGCCTCGGCGACACGCATCCAGCGCAGCGACCCTGGCCGCCGCGGATCCGGACGTCCGACGTCGAGCTGACTCACGCTGCTCTGACTGGGCGGCCACTCTTCCTCGCCATGCGCGCCGGTCGGACGGGATCGATCGACTGGAGCTTCCTCGTCTGGTTCGGGCGAGCGCACCCGACGGCAACCCAGCTCGCGCGTGCAAACGCGGAGCTGCGGAGCGTAGGCCCGTAGCGAGGGCGTCCTGCGTCTGAGCGCTCGCAACGCCCGACACCGCTATCGCGAGCCGCCCCCGTTCGGTCGGGGCTCGAACAGGATTCGTCCGACCGGCTCCGTAGCTTTCTGTCGTGAAAGTCGTCGGCATCGACCCGGGAACGGCTGCTTGCGGGTACGGGATCGTCCAAGAAAGCGGCGGGCGCCTCAAGGCCATCGGCCACGGGTGCTGGTCCACGCCGGCCCGCGAGGAGCCGGCGCTCCGGCTGAAGACGATCTACGACGGCGTCGCAGCCCTCATCGCGGAGCACGCCCCGGATGCGGTGGCGCTCGAGGAGTCGTACGTCGGCGCCGACGCCCGCACCGCGCTCTCCGTCGGACAGGCGCGCGGCGCCGTGCTCGTCGCGGCCGCCAACGCGGGCGTGACCTGCACCGAGTACGCGCCGGCACGCGTGAAGCAGGCGATCTGCGGCTACGGCCGCGCCGAGAAGGCGCAGGTGCAGCGGATGGTGCGGACGATCCTCGCCCTGCCCGAGATCCCGACGCCGAACCACGCCGCCGATGCGCTCGCCGTCGCGATCTGCCACGCGCTCTCGCCGCCGCTCCTGAGGATCGCCGGATGATCGCGCGCCTGCGCGGAAGGCCCGCCGCCTCGACGCCGGAGGGCCTCGTGCTCGACGTCAACGGCGTCGGCTACCTCGTGCACGCGACACCGAGCGTGCTCCGGGGCAGCGAGTCGAAGGACGAGCTGACCGTCGAGACGTACCTCCACGTCCGCGAGGACACGCTCCAGCTCTACGGTTTCTCGGAGCGGGCCGAGCGCGAGCTCTTCGTCCAGCTCCTCACGGTGAGCGGGATCGGCCCGAAGGTCGCGCTCGCGGTCGTCTCCGGCTCACCGGTCGACGAGCTGCGGCGCGCGATCGCGCGCGGCGACGCGGCGCGCTTCCAGGCGATTCCCGGGATCGGCAAGAAGACGGCGGAGCGGATCGTGCTCGAGCTGAAGGAGAAGCTCGCCGACGGCGTCCCGGTCGCGGCCGCGTCCTCGAGCGACACGCACGTCGTCGCGCGCGACGCGCTCGTCGAGCTCGGCTGGTCGCTGCTCGGGGCCGAGCAGGCGCTCGCGGAGGTCGACCCGCTGCTGCCGCCGGAGGAGCGGGTGCGGCTCGCGTTGAAGAAGGCCGCATGAGCACCCAGTTCCTCGCACCCGACGTCCGCGACGACGACGAGGAGCTCGAGCGCAGCCTCCGCCCGCGCCGGCTCGACGACTTCGTCGGCCAGGAGCGCGTGAAGGAGCAGCTCGCGATCGCGCTCGAGGCCGCGAAGGGCCGCGGCGAGGCGCTCGACCACGTCCTCCTCGTCGGCCCGCCGGGGCTCGGCAAGACGAGCCTCGCGCACATCGTCCGCGAGGAGCTCGGCGTCGGCATCCGCGCCGTCGCCGGCCCGGCGCTCGAGCGGAAGGACGTCGCGGCGATCCTCACCGCGGTCGAGGCGCGCGATGTCGTGTTCGTCGACGAGATCCACCGGCTGAGCCGCGCCGCCGAGGAGATCCTCTACCCGGCGCTCGAGGACTTCCGGCTCGACATCGTCATGGGGCAGGGGACGGCCGCGCGTACGCTGACGCTCGACCTGCCGCCGTTCACGCTCGTCGGCGCGACCACGCGCACCGGCCTGCTCACCTCGCCGCTCCGCGACCGCTTCGGGATGACCTTCCGGCTCGACTACTACGAGCACGGCGAGCTCGCGGCGATCGTGGCGCGCTCGGCGCGGATCCTCGGAGTCGCGCTCGCCGGAGACGCTGCCGACGAGATCGCCGGCCGCTCGCGCGGGACGCCGCGCATCGCGAACCGGATCCTCCGCCGCGTCCGCGACGTCGCCGAGGTGCGCCACGAGGGCTCGATCACGACCGCGATCGCGCGGGAGGCGCTCGAGTTGCTCGAGGTCGACGAGGCGGGGCTCGAGCGGCTCGACCGCGACCTCCTGCGGGCGATCGCCGACAAGTATGACGGCGGTCCCGTCGGCCTCAACACGCTCGCCGCCTCGCTCGGCGAGGAGCCCGACACGATCGAGTACGTCTACGAGCCGTACCTGCTGCAGCTCGGCTTCCTGCAGCGGACACCGCGCGGTCGAACGATCACCGAGCTCGGGCGCGCGCATCTCGGCGCACTGCCCGAGCGCGAGTCGCGGCTGTTCTGACGCGCTAGGCTCGGAGGGTGCCGGAGCTCTGGACACCAGTCGCCGAGCTTCCCCACGAGGCGTTCGTCCAGCGGCTCTACCGGGCGATCGCAGCCTTTGCGGAAGTGTCGGGCGTCGCGCATCCGCTCGTCGAGGTCGAGCTCGCCGACACGTCGCGGTTCATTCTCGACCGGATCGAGCCCGAGCCGGGGTTCGGGATGGTGACGCTCTACGTGAGGGACTGGCGCGGCGACGACACGCCCGACGCGCTCATCGTGCCGATCGGCTCGCTCCGCCGGATCGAGCTGCGCACCTCGCCCGAGGAGCGCGTCCAGCGCTTCGGCTTCAGCATCCCGCCGGCCCCGTAGGCGAGCGGGGCGCCGGCGAAGCGAACAGCTTCCAGTGCCCCTCGGAAACGACCTCCACGTCGCTGTCGACCACCCTGATCGCGGTCTCGTCGTCGATCGCATACGCGGGGCCTTCGAGGTCGGCGGCCCAGCGCTCCGCGTCGGCCATGGTGTTCTCCGGCAGCTGCGGATGGTCGAGGTGCGGGAAGATCGAGAAGTCGACCAGCCCGAGTGCGCGGTCCCCGCCGCCGGGCGGCTCCCAGACCTTGAAGTCCTCGCCGATCCGAGGGGTCAGCGCCATGCTCCCGGCGCTCAAGCCCACCCAGACCGCCCGCAGCGACGGGAAGAGGTCGGCCAATCCCGATTCCCGCATGTGGTGGGCCAGGTACAGGGCGTCTCCGCCGTTCACGAGCAGGACGTCCGTCGCTTCGAGCAGCGGGAGCCAGAGCTTCTCGTCGAGGGTCGGAAGCGTGGTGAGCTCGAGCACCCCCAGGGACTTCCAGCCCAGCTCGCACATCGGAGTCGTCGCCTGTCCGCTGATGAACCGGTATGCGGTGTGAACGCCGCCCGGGGCATGTCCGTACGACGCGGTGGGGATGCAGAGGGCGTCGCACTCGGCGATCGGCTTGCCCAGCAGGTCGACCATCGCGTTGTTGATGGTCGGGTTCTTGATGCCGGCGGAGGTGAGAAGGAGCTTCACGAATACTCCCCTGCGGTCGCGCGCACGTCAGCGCTCGCGCGCCGGGCGAGCGCGACGAGGGACGGCGCGACGAGCAGTGCCATTACGTCGAACCAGACGTAGCCGCTCGCGACGCCGCTCGGCGGGTTCCCGTCGGGGACGCCCAGCCCGGGCAGATCGGTCGCCCAGCGCCACGTCCCGATCGAGGTGCCGTAAAGCTCGAGCGCGCCGACGACGAGGAAGACGCCGGCATACGTCGCGCGCCAGCGCGAGCGCCAGAGGAAGACGAGCAGGAGGAGAACGCCGAAGGCCCCCGCGACGTCGAGGCGCGGCAGGAACGTGAGGCCGGCGATGCCCCAGGCGCTCGCGCCGAGTGCGGCCGCCCAGACGACCGCCCGGCGGGGGACGGTCCGGCTGAGAGCGACGCCGCTGAGGTAGACGAGGCCGTGTGCGGGCGGGATGAAGAGCGGCAGGTTGTGCAGGCGGTAGTGGTAGACGCCCCAGACGAGCGATCCCGCCACCTCGCCGAGCGTCGCGAAGAGAACGACGCCGACGGCCTGCGCGCGGGCGAGCGCGGGCAGCGGCCGGAGCGCGGCGCCGAGCACGACGAACGTAAGGACGCCGAGCGCGAGCTGCTCGTGCAGCGACGCCTGCGTGTCGAGCGCGAGCAGCGCCGCGAGATACGCGGGCAGCGCCGCCGCATACCACCGCGGAATCCTCACTTCCGGTACTGCAGCTCGTGCCAGCTCGGAGTCGGAAGAAGCTCGAGCAGCGCCCGTCCTCCGCTCGTGTCGGCATACGAGAACTCCTGCCGCTCCTCGTCCCAGCCGACCTCGAGGAGCCCTTCCTTCACCCGGTGGTCGAGCCACGCACTGCGAAAGACGAGCTTCTTCAGCCAGTAGACGAGCGACTCCCCGTCGACGAGCGCGAGCGCGTCCCAGTAGTGGACGAGATACTCGCCGAGCGCGCTGCGGGGCGAGTCGATCGCATCCCGCTCGACCAGCTCGACGAGGTCGGCGGCCTCCTCCTCCTCGAGCGTCGGGTCGGAGACGAGGCCGAGCTTGACCGCCGCGGCCGTCACGCGCTGCTCGAAGTCGACGCTGCTGAACGAGAAGTGGTAGCCGAGGAACTCGACGACGTAGTCGTCGCCGGAGTGGTAGTTCGCGGCCGCGTCCACGCGAAAGATCGTACCCTGGGGCGATGCGCGTACTCCGCATCCCGGCGGCGCTGGCTGTGGCTTTCGGCCTCGTCGCGCTGACGGCCTGGGTGCTCTCGTGGCCGCTCGAGCGGGCGATCTACCTCGCGCCCGTGATCGTCGTCGGCGTGGCCGCGGTGCTCGGTCTAGTCCTGCTCTGGGGCAAGGTCGCGTTCCAGTCCCTGCGCGAGGCTCGGCGTCCGCGTCTCGTGCTCGCGCTCTGGCTACTCGGGTTCGGGCTGCTCGCGCTCCTCACCCTCCTCGGCGTCAAGCTCCCGAAGGAGGGCTGAGAGGAGCCGCTCGATCTCCTCGCTCGTCGTGTAGGCGGCGACGGAGACGCGAAGGCGCTCGTCGTGCAGGCCGGTGGTGGGGATCTCGATGCGGTGGCGGCGGAAGAGCCGGCCGGTGAGCCCGGGCGCCGGCCGCGGCAGCGTGACCGTCGCCATCTGCCCGAGCATCTCCTCCGGGGCGAGTGGCGCCGTTCCGAGCAGCTCGCAGAGCGAGCGGCGCGCTTCGCAGGCGAGGGCGTGACAGCGGGCGCGGACGTCGTCCCAGTCGCGCTCCTCCTGGAAGCGGATCGCGTCGGAGACGGCGAGCCAGGCGGAGACGTCGCGCGTCCCCTGTAGCTCGATCCGCTCGTTGAACGTCCGCCCGGCCGAGTAACCCCAGCTGACGATCGCGGCGTCCACGCGCTCCTGCCACTCGGGGCGAACGTGGAGGAAGCCTGCGCCCTTCGGCGCGCAGAGCCACTTGTGCGCGTTGGCTGAGTAGAACTCGGCGCCGAGATCGTCGAGGCCGAGGGGGACGTGCCCCGGGGCGTGCGCGCCGTCGACGACCGTCACGAGGCCGAGCTCACGGGCGCGGGCAACGACCTCCGCCACGGGCAGGACAAGCGCTGTGGCCGAGGTGACGTGGCTGATGTAGACGGCGCGGGTGCGCTCCGTCCGCTGCGCGAAGAGCGCGGTCACGACCTCCTGGGGAGCGGCGAGGGGCAGCGGGATCGCCGCCCGCACGTAGCGCGCGCGGGCGCGGCGGCAGATCCACTCCCAGGCGAGGTCGCAGGCGCCGTACTCGACGTCTGTCGTGAGCACCTCGTCACCGGGCTGGAGGTCGAGAGCGCGGCCGGCGAGGTTGACGCCGAGGGTGGCGTTCGTGACGAAGGCGAGGTCTGTCGGGGAGGCGCCGGCGTAGCGGGCGAGTTCGGTGCGCGCCTCGTCGAGGAGCCCGGGGAGCCGGCGGTCGATGAAGTCGACCGGCTCGCGCTCGAGCTCGCGCTGCCAGCCCTGGTAGCGCTCGAACACGGGCCGTGGACACGCGCCGAAGGAGCCGTGGTTGAGGAAGGCGATCTCGGGGTCGAGCAGGAACTCGCGGCGAAGCTCGGCGGGATCGGGCGCGGCCATGATGCTGTTTCTACTCCATCCCGATCCCCCACCCGCCCAAGGGGTAGGCCAAGCGTGCACCGCGAACCGTGCCGGCGGAGTGGCAACTCCGTCGCGGAATGCCGGCGATCCGTCCACAGCCGTCCGCTGGAGACAGGTGCCGGCAACCGTTCCGTCCGCCCCCGCCCGTACCGTCGATCGCATGGACGACGGCTCCTGGACGCTCGCCGACTGCCCGCCCGGGGCGCAGGCGGAGCTCGCTCGCGCACTCGGCGTCTCCGACGTCACCGCCGCGGTGCTCGTCCGGCGCGGACACGCCGATCCCGAGGAGGCAGGCCGTTTCCTCGCCGGCGAGCAGCCGCCGCACGACCCCTTCCTGCTCGGCGCGATGGCCGAGGCGTGCGAGCGCATCCGCGCCGCGGTCGCCGCCGGCCGGCGCATCTGCGTCCACGGCGACTACGACGTCGACGGGATCGCGGCGACCGCGCTCGCCGTCCTCCTCCTGCGCGAGCTCGGCGCCGACGTCGCCTGGCATCTGCCGAGCCGCTTCGACGAGGGATACGGCGTCCGGAGCGAGACGCTCGCCCGGCTCGCCGACGAAGGCTGCGGTCTCGTCCTCACGGTCGACTGCGGCATCACGGCGGCCGCCGAGGTCGCAGCGGCGGCGGCGCGTGGTCTTGAGGTCATCGTCACCGACCATCACCGGCCGGGCGATGCGGTCCCGGACTGCCCGATCGTGGCCACCCGGCCGTCCGACTACCCGTTCCCGGAGCTGTGCGGCACCGGCGTCGTCTTCAAGCTCGGACAGGCGCTCTTCGGCGTCGACTCCGAGAT
>Ga0335077_10000435_pt1 | contig 46139 bp, 32 predicted proteins | sample Lox_Sample_31_FD_207151 | JGI IMG/M metagenome (GOLD analysis project Ga0335077, IMG submission 207151) | Soil microbial communities from Loxahatchee National Wildlife Refuge, Florida, United States - Lox_Sample_3.1 | ecosystem: Environmental > Terrestrial > Soil > Wetlands | place: USA... | reverse complement strand
TAAAAGGTAAGTTACGGTAAAGACGTCGGTTTTTGACATCTTATTGAACGCAAAGAGTCTGTCCGAAAGAGCCTTTTCGAATCCCACTCTCTCCGCCATATTTCTTGGCCTCCGCGCTTGTCCAAGTGCTCACTTGATCTTCTTGACGTGGATTTCCTGTCCGTCAACGCGGTGGTATGTATAGCCAATCACATGGCCTTCACTGTCACGAGAAAACGTGACACTTCCGAGATCACTCCTAACGAAAAACGTATCGGGACCCAATGGCAAATACTCATCCTCATCCTTCCCGAACCGCGACCATAGTTTCCCGTCCTTCACAGAAACCACATCCAAGTCATCACCTGCGCGCGACTCATATTCACCAATAAAATCTTTATAAACGCTCGCGTCCACGGCGACAGGCTTGCGGAAGTTTACGGGCAAATTGCCCCACTGCCTCGCAACCAATAACCACGAACCGTTCTGCTTGATGTAAGTCTCTGTTTGCCGCTGTTCGCTGATGATGTCGGCATCCGTAAACTGCTCGTGTCCTGTGAGGCGGAAGTTAATCACTGCTGTATTGCCGTACACGTGGACGATGTAGTCCCGGGGGTTCGCCGAGCGGTCGTATTCGGGGGGCAGCTTTCCAACGTGTTCGATGAATTGGGCTTTCGTATGAAGTTCACCATCATCGGTGCTGAAGATGCAGTCATCCGCGACATAGCGAGACCAAGCCGTCATATCCCGCCTTAGAGCAGTCTCTCTCAGCGCGTTGCGGACGTTGAGCACTTCCTGTTGGGCGGGCGAGAACTTCGGCTGATCTTGCGCACTGATCATGCTTGCAGATAAGCAGAGAAAAAGGCAGGCGATGAAACGCATGTATGGTCTCCTGTGAGCGAGCGTGCCACTGTTGCGTCCCGACCCATTTGGCACGTTATTTCGCGGACAAAATTGTGTCAAGCGCGCAAGCGCCACAGGCAGACCTTATTCCTGCTGTACTAGTCCGCACTAGAATTAGCCGAGTTTCAGGATCAGAATTGGCTTTCTTGAGTCGTAGAGACGAACGGGATGCTATTGATAAGGATGGATTTTACCGATAACACTGGAAAATTGACTCGCCACGGTGTCGTATTCCTCTCCGCCAGCTATTTTGTTATCACCTCGCCTCGGTCCGTACCTGCGCTCCCGCAGCCCGATCATTTCTTGTAGAGTTTGATTCAGTTCTTGTCGTGGATAGGCAACGCGAAAGCGATGTATACGCCGCCGGAGGGCGATCGAGGATCCTTTCCGCCGCCAGCAGCAATGACCACATATTGTCGGCCGTTCACCGAATACGTCACCGGGGTGGCGTTGCCCGCAAATGGCAGAGAGGTTTCCCACAGTAGTTCTCCGGTAGACTTGTCGAAGGCATGGAACTTTCTGTCATAGTTCGTCGCTCCGATGAAGAGCAGACCTCCGGCCGTTACAATCGGTCCACCATAATTCTCTGAACCAGTGTTCTTCATTCCCTTAGCTGCGAGTTCGGGATATTGACCGAAGTTGATTTTCCATTTGTACTCGCCGGTATCCAAATCAATTGCGTTAAGCGTGCCCCAAGGTGGAGCGATCGCAGGGTAGCCATCGGGATCAAGGAAACGCCGATAACCGGTAAGTCGGTACTTCATGCCGGGCAGCAGCGTCCCGGAACTGGATACCCCTTTGTTTTCCCCGGTAAGAAGGAATTGGACCAATCCGCTGAGTTGGTCTTCGTAAAGGTTGGGAAATGCGGGCATGCGACCTTTGCCACCATGGATGCTGGAGGCGATGTCGGCGGCACTTCTGCGGTCGCCGATCGCTGCAAGGGATGGAATGTCTGGCGGGGCGCCATGCATGTTCTCACCATGGCAGACCGCGCACTGGCTTAGATAGATCGCCTTCGCGCCGCGTTCTCCCTTGTCTTCGAAGAGCGAGGCGGTCCACGCCATTTCGTTCGAATTGACGTAAATGATGTCGCTATCGGGATCGACCGCAGGACCACCCCATTCAGCTGCGCCGTCAAAACCGGGAAAGACAATGGTGTCTGTTCCCACACGGAAAGGAACGAATTGGCCTTCGTGAATCGATGCGCGGAAACGATCGAGTACCCACTGATGGGCTTCCGGCGTGCGTGTGGTCAGCATGTCCTCAGTGAGCGTCTGACGTGCGTAAGGCACGGGCCATGTAGGCAGACCCTGCTCATTGGCAGCAACTTCGCCGGGCAGAGTGCTTGCCGGATATTTTCGATATTCGATCGGGACGAGCGGCTTGCCCGTGACACGATCGAAGATAAACAGGAAGCCTTGCTTGCTGGTCTGCACGACAGCATCGACGGCCTTGCCGTCGCGTTTCAACGACACCAGAACCGGGGCGGATGGGAAATCGCGATCCCATAAATCATGTCGAACGGCCTGGAAATGCCAGATGCGTTCGCCCGTTTCGGCATTCAGGGCAATCAGGCAGTTTGCAAACAGGTCATTGCCGATCCGATCGGCGCCGTAAAAGTCAGATGCGGCCGAGCCAGTCGAAACATAGACGATTCCTCGCTGAACATCGAGTGACATCCCGGCCCAATTGTTGGCGGCACCGCTTGTCTTCCATGCGTCTTTCGGCCAGGTGTCATACCCGAATTCTCCCGGGTGTGGGATCGTATGAAACGACCAGCGCAGCTTGCCGGTGCGAACGTCATACGCCCGGATGTCGCCGGGCGGAGCGGGCAGAGTTTCAGGATTACGCCCCCCAACGATGATCAGATCTTTATAGACGATCCCCGGAGTGGTGAGCGCGACGGACTGAAAGCGCGGCTCGCGTCCAAGATTTTCTTGCAAATCCACGCGACCATCGGTTCCGAACGATGGAATCGGTTTCCCAGTATTCGCGTCCAGAGCGTAGAGGAAATTCATAACGCCGACCAGAATTCGTCTGTCGCCCTTATCTGACCAGTAGGAGAGTCCCCGGTTTGGCTGCATGCCTTTGATCCCGGAATCAAACTTCCACAGCTCCTTTCCGGTGGCTGCATCAACGGCGAAGATCTTCTGTGTCGGTGATATTCCATACAGCACACCATGGACGACCAGGGGACTGGTTTGCAGGCCGCCCTGCTCGCCGGTGTCGTACGTCCACGCGAGTTGCAATTGCTTGACGTTTGCGCGACTGATCTGGGCAAGTGGCGAATAGTGCAGATATTCGGCAGATCCGCCGTAGACCGGCCAGTCGTGCGATTCCGGGGATGCAGCGTTTGAATGGGCCCTAGTTGTGTACGGCGTGAAACTGAAAACTGAGACGGCAGCAAGAAGAGAAGAACACAGGACCCCGGTATTATGCATGTGCGTCAATGTATCGTCTTCGGGGTTTGAGTTCCACTGACGGCGTTTTTCCTTACTCAATTTCAGATCATACGAGCCTGTGATTTGAATCACAGACCCTCTGCTGCCCGAACGTCAGAATCGCTTCCGGACCTTTACGACCATAAGGAGGCCTATGGCGACGGCGACCCCCGTGCAAAGAGAGACCTTGCGTACTTTGCCCACCGATGCGGCGCGTCAGGTGCAGTGGGGGTTCGCGAACCGTTTCGACCTGCAGATGCTCGTGCAGGGGACGCGGGCTGTAGCGCGGGGTCCCGTGGCAAGGCTGGTGGCGAACGGCGGCCGGAACTCGCACGAGTGGACCGAGGGCAAAGCCTCGTTACTCGAGGCATTCGATGAGGCAGGGATTACGGCCGTGTTCATGGATCCAGAACACGGCGGCCTTTTCGCCGGACCAAAGAATTTGGCGCTGGCACTTGTCGCTTTTGAATTGGCCTGGGTCGATGGAGGTGCGGCCACGGCAAGTCTTGCCGGTTGCCTCGCGCTGGCCCCCATCCACGAGCGGGGCACGCCTGAACAGCACAGCCACTACATGAAACTGGCCGCCCCGCCGCAGCCTGGAGAGAGTCGTAAGCCTTTGCGCGGGGCATTTTGCCTGACGGAACCGATACCGTACGTCGGCGTCGATACCGGCATGCTCAACGGGAAAATGCGAATCGTCGAGTGGAAGGATGGGGAAGAGCCTGTCCTCCAGATCGAGAAGCGTGGACGATTCATCACCAATATCGGGTTTGCGAATTTTGTGACAGCAGCTGTCGACTCAGATGACGAGCGGATCAAGGGCAGCTGCATGGTCATTCTCGAGGAGGGAGATCCGGGCACGTTTGACCGGGGCACGCCTACGAAGAAGATGGTGCACCAGCTTTCGTCGACGGGAGATCCCATCTTCAGCCTGCGTGTGCCGGCCAGCCGGATCATCGGCGGATACGAAATCAAAGATCGCGGGCTCGTCCCGCGATTCAATCATAGCGAGATCATCGAGGCTGTGTTTCGCCGGACGCGGGTGACCGTCGGGGTGATGACGGCTGCGAAGCTCCTGTCGGCCGTGGAGCCTGTGATTCGTTACCAGCGCGGCAGGTTTCGTGGAGCCGAAACGGCAACCCCGGGGTCCGTGCGCTATGAGCTCGGATTACAGGCAAGGGAAGATTCGTTGCACCGGCTTGTGGATGTCTGGGCAACCGGGGAGGCCAGCGCATCGCTCGGCTTTGCTGCTGCGCGCACGTTCGACGAACTGGATCCGCTCGAGAAAGATATGGAGAAGCTGTATGCCGAGCGCGGTGTCACTGGCGCAAAGGCAAAGATGAAGATGTTGCGGGAAGCTGCGGACCAAGCAGTTGCTTTAATGCAATTGCCAGCCGGCGGTGCTCGAAAGGATGCTCTCAACTCCGACTTGCTCCTGCGCTTCGTGACACTTGATTCACTGGCTGACGTTCTCTGCCCTGCGGCCAAGTTGTGGAACACCGGTTGGGGTGCTCAGATGATGCGAGAGGCCGTGAGCCTGATGGGAGGATATGGCATCACCGAAGATTGCCCCGGTTTTCTCGGAAACAAATGGATGGACGCCCAGCTCGAGGCCACGTATGAAGGGCCCGAGGCGGTGCAGCGGCGTCAACTTTCGGTGACGATGACGAATCCGGTGTTTCTCGCGCAATTCCGCAACTGGATCCGTGAAATGCGAGTAATAGCGTCCGATCATCCCCGGAGCGGGGCGTGTGCGCTGGCCACGGCGATGACGACGTGGCTCTGGAGCCTCAATCATCTGCAGCACACCAAGGATGCTGAAGGCGGCAAGCTGTATCAAAGCGCGCGTCAAGGCGTGACGTTTCCTCTTGCCGACGCCCTGTGCTGGATGCTGGCGACTCGCTGCCAGATTCTGGATGTGCTTCGTTTGGAACGCGAGGGCGCAGGGGATCCCTCCATCGCGGAAGGACTGCCCGGTCTGGTTAATTTTCTCAGCGATCTCTGCCATGTGCAATCAGCGCGAGCCAGCGGCGAGGTGGCACGCATCTGCGCGGAACTGGTGTTCGGCTATAACCGGCATCCGGCGTGGGATGAAGAAGGAACTCGCGGTTGCTGGCACGAGGACGAACTGGAGCAACTCGAAGGCTTCATGCCCGGGATCAACTCCTATCGTTTGGATGTAATCGGGAAGGACGGTTCACATCCTAAAAAGGCTGGACCATGCGTTATCTGTTCCGGAGAGGCTCCGTTTTTGTCTCTATATGCCAAGCTGGCCGGCTGTCTTACCGGGGCACGACTGGCCAAAGACCGGGCTGCCGAGGCAATTTCGAAGATCATGATTCCTGAGGCGCTGGATTATCCCGCATGAGCGCTCCATCCTCCCCCTTCCCCCTCGAACGGCAGCAGATGTCGGTGGACATCGCCGGCGTCGGCTTCGGCCCGGCGATGGGAGGATTCCTCACTACGCTTGCGAGCCAGCTTGTCAAAGATGACGGGACGCCGCGATTTGAGAGCGCGGTTTTGCCGGGTATGCCCCTGCAAGTGATCTGCTACGAGCGGGCGGATGGGTTAGGCTTCGGCGTGTCGGGCGCGGTGACACGGGCCCGAGGAATCCGGGCGAGCTTTCCGGGGGTCGACCTCTCACAGATTCCCATGGCAGCGCCGGTGAAACGGGAAAAGCTCGTTTATCTTCTGGATCCGATCGGCGCGAGCCGCCGCTCATTCGCGAGTCGGGCGAAAGATCGCCTGCTCCACGCATTCGGTTCGGTTCTCGGCCTGCGCAATCACGCGGTCGAGTTGCCCTTCAGTCCAAAGTTCATGCGCAAAGACGGCGGCATGATCTTCTCACTGGGGCAGTTCAATCAATGGGTCGGCGAGCAGGTGACGAGTTCCGGAGTTGCGCAACTCTGGCCGGGAATGCCAGTTAGCGAGCCTCTGATCGAAAACGATAACGTTTGCGGCGTGCGGTTGATCGATCAGGGAGTGAATCCGGATGGCTCTCCGAGTGATGGCTTCGTGTCCGGGATGGACGTTCGTGCAGCTCTCACCGTCGTGGGGGACGGACCGGTTGGTGCTGTCGGACGCAAGCTTGACGCGCACTTCGGGTTACCGAAAGGCCATGAGCATCGAGACTGGGCGCTCGGTATGAAGATGGTCGTCGAGTTGTGCGAAGATTCGGACCTTGAACCTGGAACGGTGTTGCACACCATCGGATTCCCTGAGCCGGAGATTTTTGGATTTCTATACGTCCATCCCGAGCGGCTGGCCTCCCTGGGCATCTTTATTCCTTCGTGGTTCCGGTCTCCCGTTCGCACAGCCTATCGCTATCTACAACATTTCATGCTGCACCCGTACTTGTGGCTGCATCTGCAGGGTGGCACTTTGAAGTCATGGGGAGCAAAGTCTCTGCAAGAATCTGGCCGTCACGGAGAACCCTTTCTCGCTGGAAATGGATACGCGCGCATCGGCGAAGGTTCGGGCAGTACTAACGTCCTCGCAAACTCGGGAGTGGATGAGGCATGGACCACGGGCGTGCAACTGGCTGAGGCTGTCGTTGAGTTGCTCGAGAACAATAAGCCATTTACGCGCCAGAATCTTGAACAAGCGTATGTGCGCCGTCGCCGCGAGAGTTGGGTGGACAAAGAATCTCGGGCCGCTGCGGATGCCCGCAACGGATTCCAGCATGGCGTTGTTGCGGGTTTGATCGGCACGGTGCTCGCAGGATTCACTGGCGGAACTGTCTCGTTCGGAACATCCTCTAAACGGCAGGCCGCGTCATCACTTCGATCGTATTTTGCATCGCGTATCCCGGCGGCAGAGTTGCGGAAGTTACAAGAGGAGTGTGCGCAACAGGGAAGTTCGCTACACGATCGCATCATGGACCTTTGCGGATGGCCGCAGATTCCGGTCGATGGCAAGCTACTGATTTCGCAGCAGGATGCACTGCTCATGGGCGGCAGCGTTCAGGCCTCGCCCGGATATGCCAATCACGTGACTTTCATTTGCCCCGAAGTCTGTCAGAAATGCGAAGCGAAACTGTGCGTCGAGATGTGCTCCGGGCAAGCGATCACTCGTGGCGAGAAAGATATTCCCGCATTCGATCGAGAGAAGTGTGTGTACTGCGGCGCCTGTTTGTGGAACTGCAACGACGGGAATATCGACTTCCGCACCGGAGCGGGCGGATTGCACTCGGCACTCAATTGAAGAGGGCATGTTTTACAGTCTCGATTTCTAAAACCTCAACCGATAGTGCTCGCAACCTTGAAAGCTTGAACTCTGAAACCCGAACAATGAGCAACACTTATCACATTGTCGTCTGTGCAGGGATCGTGCCCGATCCACTGCAAACACTCGAGCCAATTACCACACCAGCCGGGCCGGCGCTGAAGAACGAGATGATGTTGCCGGCCGTGCTCGATCCGTGGTCCGCTCATGCTCTGTACGAGGCCGCAAACCTTGTTTCGCACTTTTCGGGAAGCAAGATCTGGCTGGTCAGCGTGGCGCCGAAAGCAAAATTGCAGCAAGTGATGATGAACATCGCGCAAAAGGCGAGCTTCGAACTCGTGCCGCTCGACATTCCCTCAAATGGGTTCGCTGATGCCCATTCGGTCGCTAAGATCTTGGCCGAAGCCGTTGAATCGATTGCAGGTCTCGACCGTTCGCGTCTCCTGCTCTTTGGCGGATGGGAGTCTGCCTCGCGGGGGGGTGGCATTACGATGCAACTCGTCGGTGAGCAATTGACGATCCGAGATCAATTCCAGGGGGTCGATCAGATCACGGTACAACCCGATGGCTCGTTCGAAATTCTGGAACGTATTGAAGGTGGGCGGCATCTCGTCTCGACCTGCGAGGGGCCGCCTGTCGTACTTGGGTGGGCGACCGGTAACTTGCCAGAACCCAAGAACAATCCGCAAGTCGGAATGGTGAACATGCGAACCATCATGCCGGCACTACAGAGGGCCAAGGCCGGATCGCTTGCGCAGAATTTGCAGTATGTAAATGTCAGCCCGCCCAAGCAACAGCGGCAAACCCGAATCGTCAAAGATCGGTCGCCGGATGAGATTGCGGCTGAGTTAGCTGAATGGATCGCGCAGGATTAGGCGGCTCATGGGTTCAGATATATAAGAGGTGTGTTAGAGGAATTGATGCCACAGAACTTACTATTTCTCGCTCATGCAGATGAAGCAGGAACGGCACTGCCGCGAGCAGCCCTCGAAGCGCTCGGCGCGGCGGTCGATCTGGCCGCCGGTACTGGCAGCGCGTTGACGATCGGCCTGCTCGGCGGAAATGCTCAGGATATTGCGAATACCCTCGCTTCCACTCAAGCTCGCATCCTGGCCGTGTCGGGCGGGGAGTTTGGCCATCCGCGATACTCGACGGATGCCGCTGCCGCTGCGGCAATCTGTCGTGCAGCTTCTCCCGACGTTGTAATTGCTCCGTGTACCTCGCGTTTTCATCGCGTGCTTCCAGGAGTGGCGTATCGTCTGAATGGGCAAGTCGACACGCACATCACTTCAATCGACGCGGCTGAGTCTGCCATCTCCGCCAAGCGTTGGTTCTATCGCCAACGGCTTGAGGCAGTGATTCAACGAACCGCGCGCCCGTGGTTCTTACTCGTAGATTCCGGATGTCACGAGCCATGGTCGGGAACGGCAGAGACTGCGCGAGTCGAATCGATCGAAGTCCCCGTCTCCCCTGAACTCAAACGTACCAATTTTGTGAAAATCCGGATGCCGAACAGTGACGCACAAACCATTCGTCCCGATGCTAAGCTTCTGTTTGTGGCGGGAGCGGGTTGGTGCAAGAAGCAATCCGATGGCAAGACCCACGTGCCCGAGGCTGAGACCGCGATTCTCGAATTCTTGCAAAACTCCGGCGCCTCGCTCGGCGGCAGCCAGTCTTTGGTCGACCAAAGTGGCGAGAATCAGGCGGTGCTAGGCTTCATGACCCACCTCAACCAGGTGGGGCAGACCGGATCGACGCCGCGTCATCCCAAAGGGCTCTCAACGTGCTGCCATGGAGAAGAACCACACGTCGTTGGCTGGCGGTTCATCAACGAGCGACGCGCGATCAATCTCGATCCGAACTGTGGATGGGCGCGCGGAAAAGCCGACGTCCTCTATGTTGCTGACGCTTTTCAGGTGCTCTCCAAGCTGAATACGCTGCTCGCGAACAAGTAACCTACTGTGAATGAGGCAAATTCGGGGTACAATCACGGCCAGCGGCTCGACTGATGATTGAGACACTCTATAAAACAAAAACACTGCAACCGACAGCCTGGCGGCAGGAATTCTACGAACTATCTTTTGGCGAGCAGACCGTGGACGGGCAGCTCGGGTATTTCGTGCGCGAAACACAATGCTGGTGGGATGGCGCCACGAATCGTACGGTGCGCGTGCAGTATACGCTTTCACCACGCGAGGGGTTCGCGACCCGGGAAAAGGCCGAGGCCCGATATGAATTGCAGCGAGTGGAGCGAGCGCGACGCGGTTTCGTACATTCCTTTACTCCGCGTTATGACCCCACAAAAAAGACCAAATATGTATTGATCGAGATTCCCACGACAGAAAAAGAGGAAGCCGAAACACCTGCATGTAGTACCGATGCTTCAAACTAGCCTCATCGTTGCCGTGGGCCGTTGAAATCTCCGCAGAGAAGTACTGCAGTTTCTGATAAAAAATCGGCGAAAACCATGTCTAATTTACTTCGATCTTCTATCTCCTACATAATCCTTACCTTTGTGGTTGCGATCTCCTTTTCCACCCCGCTCCCGGCACAGACTCCCGCGGCCGAGACGATTTCAATTGACGCTAGCGCGCCTGCAACGCCGCTTCCACACTTCTGGGAGCATTTCTACGGTTCCGGGAGAGCCATTCTTTCTCTACGCGAGAGCTACCGGCAAGACCTGCGCGAAGTCAAGAAAATCACGGGCATGCAATACGTTCGCTTTCATGCGATCTTCCATGACGAGATTGGCGTCTACGACGAGGATGCGCAAGGCAACCCTGTTCTCAACTTTTCTTATGTCGATCAGATTTATGACGGGCTGCTTGCCAACGGGGTTCGTCCCTTTGTCGAGTTGAGCTTTATGCCAAAGAAGCTCGCCTCAAACAAAGACGCGCTGCACGCGTTCTGGTACAAGCAGAATGTTTCTCCTCCCAAGGACTATGGCAAGTGGGACGAGATGGTCAAGCAGTTCGCAAAGCACCTAGTTGAGCGCTACGGAATCGATGAAGTCTCCCAGTGGTATTTCGAAGTGTGGAATGAGCCCAACATCGACTTCTGGGCAGGGGAGCCACGCCAATCGACTTATTTCGAGCTTTATGATCATACGGCGCGCGATCTGAAAGCTGTGAGTTCACGCTTGCGTGTGGGCGGTCCTTCCACAGCTCAAGCCGCCTGGGCTGACGCATTCATTAAACACTGCGCGGATAACAAAAGTCCGGTCGATTTCGTGTCCTCGCACGTCTACGGAAACGACAAATCCGAAGATGTTTTCGGCACGCACGAACAGATTCCCCGCAACCGCATGGTGTGCCGCGCAGTCGCCAAAGTGCACGACCAGATCAAGTCGTCTGCCATGCCGAATCTGCCGCTGCTCTGGTCGGAATTCAACGCCAGCTACGCGAATGAACCAGACGTCACCGATGCCACGTACATGGGACCTTGGCTAGCGGATACAATCCGCCAGTGCGTTGGGCTGGTTGATGAATTGTCGTATTGGACCTTCTCGGATGTTTTCGAGGAGCAAGGCGTCGTCAAGCAGCCGTTCTATGGCGGATATGGACTGATTGCAGCCGGAGGTATCCCCAAGCCGGCGTTTAATGCATTTCTTCTCCTGCATCGTCTGGGGGACGAGCGTCTCGCGGCATCTACGGAGGATGTACTAGTCACGCGTCGCAAAGATGGAGGCATGGCGATCGCCGCGTGGAACATGGTCGATCCGGGCAAGAGCGGACCGTCGAAGGAAATCCAGTTGCGATTCGAGCATGCGCGAGTACCGAGTGTGCAGGTGACGTATCTTGATCGCGATCATGGCGACGTGCACAAAGCCTATGAAGCGATGGGTTCGCCGCGATATCCGACCGAGCAACAAATCGAGAAACTGCGCGCGGCGGCAAAGCTTTCTCCGCCCGAGTCGTATTCCGTCAAGAATGAAACGTTAATGCTCAAGGTTCCGTCGCAAGGACTGGTTTTGATCGAGACCAAGCCTTAATCAGCGCGTTCAGGTAGCGAAGCATCCTGGCTTGGTGTGCCACGTTTGACAACTACTGAGCGCGACTACGCCAAGTCACTCCCAAAGAGTGCAGGATCAGCGAATCTCTATAAGTCAAAGCGCAAGCGTCTTTGACTATGGCATGAGCGTACTGAACCTTCGGATCGCGCGTTACGCACCAGGGCTCATGCTCCCCATCTCCTAGACAGTGTTCACAGGGCGCTATCGCATTGGTCCCGTTCTGGCTCTTCATGAAATCGATGTTTTGCATAGCTTGTTCTCCTCTGCCCGTGCCAGACAGACGCAACGTTGGATGAACGATGGAAAGTCGACATTAGATACCAAGTGCAATATTCATCGGCATTACCGTGAAAAAGGATTAGATGTAGGAGATTTTGAGAGCGGTCTGTCCAGTGAAACTCTTAGCTCGCTGGACCAGTTGCATGACTGTCCTACGACCGACTGCCGGGAGCAACATGGCAAGTAAGGCCGGAATGGGTTCAGGGTACGGCTAATCGGCCTGCGTCCTCGAAGACACGTAACAGACCATCAGCCACCAAACTCAATCGTGAGTCCTGTTCTCCACGTCTTTGCAAGGTCTGAAGGCTCGAGTTGAGTATCAATGTCTCAGCTCATGCTGAATTGTGAGCGCCGTCTCGCTGATGCGTGATTGAAATCACAAGACGGTTCTTTCCTCATCCATCCAAAGAACTTATCCATAGATCGAGATCAATAAATCCTCGCAAATCCCACTATTCTCGCGTGTTCTAGCGGATTCTTACTAGTGATCGCACATGTGGGGCTTACTAGAATGACCCCGCCGATGAATCCCAAGTGGAACGGACAATTCTCGTGTTTCGATCTTGTCGCCAAGAAAGATGACTGTTCTCGCAGCATCGTCCAGGTTGGCGGTATCGAGATTGGCGGCGGCGACTTCGTGGTCATGGCCGGGCCCTGCGCGGTAGAGACGGAGGCGCAGCTGATGCAGACGGCGGAAGCCGTCGCAGACGCGGGCGCGCGCATCTTGCGCGGCGGCGCTTACAAGCCGCGATCTTCTCCTTACGCATTTCAAGGTCTGGGTGTCGAAGGACTCAAGATCTTGCGCAAGGCGCGGGAAGCGACGGGCCTGGCAATTGTTACCGAGGTGATGAGCGAAGAAGACGTTGATGTTATTGCGGAATACGCCGACATCATGCAGGTTGGCACCCGCAGCATGGAGAACTATTCTCTGTTGGAAGTTCTGGGAAGCTGCGGGCGACCGGTTCTCCTCAAGCGCGGCATGACCGCGACGCTGGAAGAATTGTTACGCTCCGCGCAGGTCATCGCTATGGCAGGTAATCCGCAGATCATCCTGTGTGAGCGCGGCATACGCACTTTTGAGACGGCAACGCGCAACACGCTCGACATTGCAGCCGTCCCCGTGTTGAAGGCTGTGTCGCACCTCCCCGTGATCGTTGATCCTAGTCATGCCGCCGGGGTGCGCAGTCTCGTGCCGGTGCTCTCACGCGCCGCCGCGGTTGTAGGTGCAGACGGATTGCTGGTCGAGGTGCACCCGACGCCCGAGAAGGCTATGAGCGATGGCAATCAGTCGCTCACATTCGGCGAGTTCCGCCACATGATGGCCGATCTACAGCCCTACATCGAACTGCAACAGGAATCCCGGCAGCTCCGCCCGCAACTTCTCGTGGCAGGAGGAGCAGATTAGTGCGGCGTTCTTTGCTGGCTTTCGCTCTCCTGCTCGTCGCCTCCGGACCAGCCACTCCTGCGGCTCAAACCGAGGCCGACGCTACTCCGCTCTTGTACACCGTCGCGAAGGTGTTCGACCCACTGGCTTGGCTCCGTGGAGAGGATCGGTTTCCCTCCGGCGCGCAAATTGTTTTGAACGATAACCGCGGGAAGCGTCGGCTGATTCCGAATTTCGCTGCCTCGGCCGATGCAGCCCTCTCCTTCGATGGTCAGAAGGTCCTGTTCTCGGGAAAGGACCACGCTGGCGATCCGTGGAAGATCTGGGAAGTCGATCTGGCATCCGGAAACGCTCGTCCGATTACCTCCTTCCCAGACGATTGTATTCGCCCGTTTTACCTTCCAGACGACCGCTTGGTCTATGCGAGAAAGGTGGCTGGACGGTTCGTAATTGAGACGAAGGAACTGTCGAGCAATAAAACGCTCGACTTAACCTACACACTCTCCAATGCGTTACCGACCGACGTGCTTCGTGATGGGCGCATTTTGTTCGAATCCGCCTACCCGATGGGTGCTGGCAGCTCCCCTGAGATCTATACAGTGTATTCGGATGGCAGCGGAGTCGAGGCCTACCGCTGCGACCACGGAGTTTCTCGTTACGCAGCCAAGCAGCACAGTTCCGGCGATACAGTCTTTGCCACCTCGCGGGGACTGGCAAGATTTACTGCTGCTCGCGCCCAGCAACTCAACATGGCCACGCCTCGCGGCGAATATGCTGGGGAGATCGCCGAAAGCGCGGCCGCCGAATGGCTACTGGCGTGGCGGCCCGATGCGAAGTCTTTTTACCGCCTCGTGCGGTGGACGCCAAATGCGGGCGATCTGAAGCCTGTTCTCTCGGAACAAGACCTCAATGTGGTTCAGCCGGTGGTATTTGCGCCGCATGCGGCTCCCAATCGTCATCCCACAGGATTGCATGACTGGCCGAATGGGAATCTGCTCTGCCTGAACGCCTACACCTCAAAATATCCATTCCCAGCAGGCGCGATTCACTCCGTGCGCCTGTACAGCCGAGACGATTCGGGGCATCCGAAGCTGCTCGGCACTGCTCCAGTCGAGCGCGACGGATCGTTCTTCGTCCAGGTTCCTAGCGAACGGCCTCTGCAATTCGAGCTGATAGATGGTTCCGGCAAGGCCTTGAAGCGCGAGGCAGGGTTTTTCTGGATGCGCCGAGGCGAGCAGCGTGTCTGCGTGGGATGCCACGCTGGCCCCGAGACAGCGCCCGAGAATGCGGTGCCACAGATTCTGCTGAAATCCACCACGCCCGCGGACCTTACCGGGAGCACGCAAAGCGCAGGAGGACACTAACGTGAGATTGTTCTGGCTTGTACTTGTATCCTCCACTGTGCTCGCCCAAACTCCGGAGGCTAGTGCACCTGGCGCAATTCGATTCGACGACGCCACCGCAAAATCTGGTATTCAATTCATTCACAACTTTGGGTCACAAAAACTGGGCTCCTTGCTCGAAAGCACTGGCGCAGGGTGCGTTTGGTTTGACTACAACAACGACGGTTTTCCCGATCTGTACGTCGCAAGCGGAAAACCGCTTGAAGACGGCATTCACCCGTATCCACTGAAGCAGGCGCCCGCAGTTCCGCCGCACAATCATCTTTACCGCAACAACGGTGACGGCACCTTCACAGACGTGACCGACAAAGCCGGGGTCGCCGCAAACATATACGGCATGGCTGCTATCGCTGCCGATTACGACAATGACGGCTTCATTGATCTCTTCATCACCGGCTATGGCAAGGCCATTCTTTATCACAACAACGGCGATGGCACCTTTACGGACGTAACGTCAAAAGCTGGCATTCAAGTTGAAGGTTGGTCGATCAGTTCCGCCTGGCTAGATTACGATCGCGATGGCTGCGTTGATCTGTTTGTTGGACGCTATGTCAAATTCGACCCCAAGTACCGAAACTATTACTCCGCCGATAACTATCCTGGACCGCTCGACTATGCCGGCGACACCAACCGCCTGTATCGCAACAACTGCAATGGAACGTTTACTGATGTAACCGACAAGTCGGGAATCGGCGCCTACAAGGGCCGCACCATGGGTGTTACCGCTGCAGATTTCGATGGTGATGGATATCCCGATATCTACGTCTCCAATGACAAAACCGAGAACTTTCTCTTCCGCAACAAGCGCGACGGCACTTTCGAAGAAGTAGCCGGCGATTTAGGCGTTGCATACGGTCAGAACGGTGAGGGCACATCAGCCATGGGCCCGGTTATGGCCGACATTGACGGCGATAGTCGTATCGATCTCTGGGTCACCGATTCAAAATACAACCGCCTGATGCGGAACACTGGCGCGAACGGATTTGAAGATATTGGCCCGAGCTCCGGAATCTCTCAAGCCACCGCGCAATACGTGAGCTGGGGCACGGGCATCTACGATTTCGACAATGATGGCTGGCTTGACATCATGATCTTCCACGGTGGACTGATTCATCTTGTCCCCCAGGAGCAATCTTTATTTCGCGGCTTGGGCAACGGCAAGTTCGCCGACGTCTCGCGTGAAGCTGGGCCAGTCCTTGATGTGAAAACAGTCTCACGTGGCGCTTGTTTTGCCGATTACGACAACGATGGGAAGGTCGATGCTTTTGTCGTGAACCTCGGTGCTCCCGCCACTTTGTTGCACAACGTTATTCATAACAGCAATCACTGGCTCACCGTGAAGTTGAAAGGGAAGAAGAGCAATCGCGACGGGATCGGAGCGCACCTTGAACTCCTGGCCGGTGGCCGGAAGATGATCGCCGAGCGCTTCGCCGGCTCGGGCTACTTGTCGCAAGACGACGGCCGCATTCATTTCGGTCTCGGTACCACCACGAAAGCCGAAAAACTTACGATTCATTGGCCGAGCGGACAGGACCAGGTCCTCGAAAACCTTGCAGTCGACCGTGTGCTCACGGTGGAGGAACCGTAATGCCGGCAACTGCGACCACGGGCGGCGTCTCGAACGTTGCATTCCGCCAGCTCCCAAAGATTCTCGGCATTCTCACAGTCGCACTGCTCGCCATCGCCGCGAAGCCCGCTCCAAAGCAGTCTGGCCCATCTCTGAAAGAGCGGTATCTATCTCCGATCGAGATAGCCTTTTCGCTAGATGGGCGCTTGCTCTACGTCGTATGTCAAGACAGCGATGAAGTGCGCGTCGTCGAGGCGCAATCAGGGAAGGTCCTCGGCAGCATTCGCGTAGGGCATGTTCCCCGCGGCATCGTTCTCTCTCCAGATGGCCGCCGCCTTTATGTAAGCAATGCCTGGTCCGATACGGTATCGGTGATCGATACCGCCAGACGCGAAGTTATTCAAGCGCTGCCAACGGGCTTCGAACCAACCGGAGTGGTCATCGACAAGTCGGGAGCGACCTTGTATGTGGCGAACCGGCTCAGCAGTGACATCTCGGTGATCGACGTCGCATCTGGCCAGGAAACAAAGCGCTTGGTTGCAGGCCGAGGGGCCAGCTACCTCGCGATCTCTCCAGACGGAAAATGGATCTATTGCACCCACATTTATCCGAACCTTGGCACATTTCGCAGCGTGCCGGAATCAGAGATTACGGTCATCGACGCTGCCAGCCGGAGGGTCATTGACCGGAAGCCTCTGCACAATGTTGCGGGCATATTTCACGCCGCGACCTCCGCAGATGGAAAGCTTGTCGCAGTAGCGCAACTCAGACCGAAGAACCTTATTCCCTTGGCACACGTGGAACACGGGGCCGTGTTCGGCGACTCGCTCACTCTGTTCGGGGATGATGTAGGTGGCATGGTCCAGATTCCGATCGATGAACTCGATCGCTACTACGCTCTTCCGTGGGGCGTGGTAATCACGGCGGACAAGTCGAAAATCTTTCTGACGACGGCGGGATCTGAGAGCGTTACGGCGATTGATGTTCCTCGGCTGCTCAAGGCTGTTCGCGCGCGACACCAGTCGTTCGCCAACGATCTATCGGCTTCAGCCGATTATGTAACTGCAAGAATCCCCGTTGGCCACAATCCTCGTGGGGTTGCTCTCTCCCTCGATGGCAAGCGTCTGTACGTAGCTAACCGTCTCGACGACACCTTGAGTGTCATCGACACGAAAACCGAGAAAGTTATCTCCACGATCGACCTCGGCGGGCCGAAAAGCATTGATGTTCTTCGCCGGGGCGAACGGCTCTTTTACACCGCGGATTTCGCATTCCAGGGACAGTTCGGCTGCTTGAACTGCCACCTCGACTCCACCATCGATGGTTTGGAATGGGACCTGGAACCCGACGGATTCGGCAAGGATATCGTCGACAACCGTCTACTCGAGAATCTTGCCGGGACTGAGCCTTTTAAGTGGAATGGCGGCAACCCTGACATGCCGACGGAGTGCGGCCCCCGCACCGAAAAGTTTTTTTTCCGGTCACAGAGTTTCAACCAGCAAGAGCTAACGGATCTGGTTACTTATGTCTATTCACTCCCTTACCGGCCAAATCGGTATCGATTGGCAAACGGGGAACTGACACCGGCCCAGGAACACGGCAAAGCGATTTTTGAGCGGACGAAAACCAAGAGGGGTTTGCCGATTCCTGACGCTAACCAGTGCACTTATTGCCACAATGGCCCGAAATATACCAATCAGAGGCAGTTCGATGTTGGCACCGGGAAATCAACTGACCGCTCTGCGGTCATTGATGTGCCGCAACTGCCCAATGTGGCAGACTCAGCACCGTATCTTCACGATGGTTCCGCGAAGTCTCTGGAAGAAATCTGGACGATCTACAACCCCAAAGACACTCACGGTGTGACCAACGACCTGACCAAAGATGACTTAAACGATCTGATCGAGTACCTGAAAACGTTATGAAGACGATCTCGTGGTTCGCATTGACGCTGCTTGTCACCGCACCCTTGGCCGCCGCCCAGGACATGCCGATGTTCCTGTGGGAAAACTTCACCACGGCCAATGGTCTTTCCGACAACCATGTTTACTCCGTCCTGGTGGACGGCAGTCGCGTATGGGCGGGCACCGACAACGGTCTAGGGTTGTTTGAAAGCGGTAAATGGACGATCTTCCGGCCCAATCCGGACGCCAAAGAACACAGCCTCGCGCATCAAGCTGTGCTGTCGCTCGCCCTCGACAAAAATACTGGTGACGTTTGGGCAGGAACGATGGGTGGACTGAGCCGCATCTCTGCCGGGCGCATCGATACCTACACGCAGCTGAACTCGGGACTGAGCAATGACATTGTCTACGGCGTTGGTGTGCAGGGGGACTACGTCTGGACCGCCACCGCCGCCGGTGCCAGCCGCCTCAATACTCATACCGGCCAGTGGTCTTTGTACAACGCCTTCAACACGCCCATGTACGAGATCTGGACCTATGCTGTGAGTCCTGCCGAGGACAAGGTCTACTACGCAGTCTGGGGCGGTGGAGTGCTCGAGTACGACCAAAAGACGGAACGCTGGAAGGATTACAACGACCCCGACGGCGAAACCGAAATGGTCGTAATGAGAGACCAGGGGCTGATCCACGAAATCACGACCTCGGTCAGTTACGTGGACAAGATTCTCTGGGTGGCAACGTACTTCGGCGCCAGCCGTTATGACGGCCGGTACTGGCACAACTTCCTGAAGAAAGACAGCGGCTTGCCCAGCAACTTTCTCAGCCAGATTAAGGGAGTCGATGCCAACCGTGCCTGGTTTTCGACCGACAAGGGCCTCGCCTATTACGACGGCACGAATTGGGCGGTCTACCGTCCAGCACTCGACACCCACAAGCCGGAGATGCTCGTCACCGATGCAGACGGAAATCTCCAAAAGAAGGTGCTTGTACAGACCGCTCCATCACACAACTACGTCCTTGGGGTTGACTTCCAGGGCGACGACATTTGGGTGGCGACTGCCCATGGCCTGAGCCACGGCATTCGCCAGAAGAGTGCGGCAACAGTAGCAAAGGTTGTTAGCAAGCGCAAAAAGTAGTTATCCAGGAGCCATCATTATGAATGTGCAAGAACTACTCGCAGAAGTAACCACAGCCCCGGTCGTAAAGCGGGCCATTACCAATCACGAAGCGCTGAATGAAGCCTACGACTACGGAAGCGCTTTCTCGCGCGGCATGCGCATCGATCTGAAAGGATTGACCATCCTTTTGATTTCGGGCACCGCCAGCATTGACGACCAAGGTCGCACGGTGCACGTTGGAGATCTCCGTGCACAGGTTCGTCGCACGTATGACAACATCACCAAGTTGCTGGCCTCGGAAGGCGCGACGTGGCACGATATCGTCCGCACGACATGCTATCTGCGCGATATCGAGCGTGACTATGAGGCGTTCAACGAGGAGCGAACTGTCTTTTACAAACAGCAGGGACTGGACCCGCTGCCGGCTTCCACGGGAATTCAGGCGATACTCTGCCGGCCCGATCTGCTGGTCGAGATCGAAGCGATCGCAATGTTCCGTCGCGAATCGCCTGTGGAGTAAGACTGAGGAGAAGCGCCATGCGTCTCGCGTCCGTTGCTTTGATCGCTACAGTGCTCGTGTGTGCAGGTTGGTCGCAGAACACGCCCCCGTGTTCGTGCGGCAAGAATCCTCCTGGCCCACCCCCCAACCGGTCGCTGAAGCCGTACGCCGGTGCGCCCGAGGATTTGCGTCCGTTCTCGAAATTTACTACGCCTTACTACGAGTACTACCAGGACCTGATCGAATACAACGGCGCGGCGCGCGAGATCCCTGATCCCGACCCCAAAGACCTCACGGAGATTCGTATTGGCTTTTTGGCTCCCCTCTACGATCATCCTGACCAGGTCTTGGGCAACCGGATGCTCAATGGGGCAAAGATGGCGATCGACGAGGCCAATGCCGCCGGCGGTTACGGCGGCAAGCCTTTTCGGTTGGTTACTCACAACGATTACGACAACTGGCAGATCAGCAGCGGCGGCACCGGTGTGTCGAAAGACTCCGCCATATGGGGCGCGGCGTCGAACGACGCTGTCCGCATGATCTATGACGACAAAGTCTGGGCCATGTTCGGCTCCATCAGTTCCGAGTCGACTCACATTGCCTTGCGCCTCACCTTGAAGGCGGAAACGCCACTGCTGAGTAGCGCGTCCACCGACCCCACCGTTCCCGAGACCATCATTCCTTGGTATCACACCGTCATTCAGGACGATCGCGTTCAGGGATACACGCTTGCACGCCACATCTACACCGAACTCGGCCTGAAACGAGTCGCGATCTTGCGCATTAATGATCGCTACGGCCGCTTCGGAGTCGTGAAGTTCAAAGATGCATCCCGCCGCCTGGGACACCCGGTTGTCATCGAGCAGAAGTTCATGCGCGGTGATACCGACTTTCGCCACCAGCTTCAGGTGATCCAGGATTCACGCGTCGATGCGATCCTTCTCTGGAATGATGTCGGTGCAACGGCTGGAATCCTGCAGCAGATGCAGGAACTCGGAATGAAGCAACAGGTCTTCGGCAGCCATCGAACGATTGGTGATGAGCTCCTGAAGCTTGCGGGGCCTGCCGCTGAAGGGTTCGAGGCTGTATATCCGTACGATCCTTCTCGAACCGACCCGCGCTGGCTGGATTTCGTCGGACGCTATGAAGCGCAGTACCACGAGAAGCCAGATCACTTCGCGGCGCTTGCCTACGACCAGATGCGGATTTTGCTTGATGCCATCTGCCGCGCGGGTCTGAACAAAGGACGCATACGCGATGCTCTCACTGGGCTGACCAGCTACAAGGGCGTAACGGGGGATATGATTTTCGACCCCAACTGCAAAAACATAGCGCCGATGTTTCTAGCTCACGTTCACGATGGCAAGATCACGTATCGCCGCATCACGATGGAAAAGATATATGCAATGGTCGGGGAAGACGGTGTTCAATACTCTGGCCCGCCCGTCGCAAATCAAAGCGAGAATGATCTCAAGATCGGGGTTTTCGGTCCGCATGCCGACGCCGTTATTCAGTCACCTGGAATCGCTCAGCTCTTGAGTGGGAACGGCAAGAGCTTCTCACTGGTGGCGATTCCCTCTGAGGCCGCGTGGGGCAAGGCCTCAAACGATCTGGTCAACGCTGTCTACAAGGATCGGGTGCTCGCCCTGATTGCACTCGATCGTGCCTCGAGCCATCTAGCCGAGCAGATTGCGGTCAAGGCATTTGTTCCGGTTGTAGCCATTTCTGCAGATCGTACTCTGACATCGACAAACATCCCGTGGATCTTCCGTCTTCCCGAGGGCACTTCGCTTGAAGAAGCAGTCAAATGTCTCTCCGTGGCGATTGCTCAGGCCGGTCCAAACCGCGCCAACATCCGCGAGGTCCTCTCCTCGGGAAAGAAGCTGGCTGGCATTCGCTTCGAATCGACCGGAGAAATGAAAGAATAATTTCCTGAGAACTCTCCCTGTAGACAAAAGGCAGTTTGGGGACATCCGGCCCGGCTGTCCGCCGAGTTTTAAGATCCGCATTGAGGTGACTCCGATAGATTGAGTGCATCGTGCGGGATACATAGTCAATCTATTCCTGCGAGAAATCTTTCATTTAGGGGAAACCATGGGATTCGACTTGCCACAGACGATTGCACTTCTCTCACGCACGCCTTCCACCCTGAACGCATTGCTACAGGGTCTGCCGGACGCATGGACGGTCAGCAATGAAGGCTCTAAAAGCTGGAGCCCCTACGACATCGTTGGGCACCTGATTCATGGAGAGCGAACCGACTGGATGCCGCGTGCGCGCATGATCCTGGAGCAAGGTGAGAGCCGCGCGTTTGATCCCTTCGATCGTCTTGCTCAGGAAAGAGAGAGCGCGGGCAAGTCGCTGGCGCAATTGCTGGACGAGTTCGCGCAACTACGATCCGGAAACCTTGACGCGCTGCGTGCACTGAACTTGCAACCATCAGACTTTGATCGCCGTGGCCACCATCCGGCATTGGGAGTGGTGACTCTCGCACAACTACTGGCGACCTGGGCTGTGCATGACCTGACCCACCTGCACCAACTGTCACGAGTGATGGCCTATCAATATCGTGATGTGGTTGGACCGTGGAGTGCGTACCTTGGCGTGCTCCATTGCCAAGGCCACGGTTCTTGACCTCCTGCTCGTTGGATAAGCTAATGACAAGCGACAATTTGCTAGCTTGACGTGGTCGGTTCTCCCACGTTTGGCGACCATCCCTGCAACTTCACCAGCCAATTCGCCGGCTCAGGAAGGATGGCGAATTTTGGCAGATCCCCGCGCACCATTGCGACTTCATCGCAGCAGTGGAACCGCGGACACGCATGGCAGTCCTTGTAGATCTTGTCCGGCAAGTCCTCGCGCTGAGCGACCGAGAAGCCTTGTCCTGCGAAGAAGTCCGGCTTGCGGGTGAACAGGCAAATGCAATCCACCTGATGCCGCTTGGCCTCAGCCATTAATGCCTTTACAAGCTTGCTCCCGCCGCCTCGGCCTTGCGCCCAGGGCGCGACAGTGATCGAGCGAATCTCGGCCAAGTGTGTGCCATAGAGATGCAGTGCGCCGCATCCGATGATGCGCCCGTCGTCATCTTCGAGAACCACGAAGTCGCGCACGTTCTCGCAAATCTCAGGCAGCGAGCGCGGTAGCAGTGTGCCGTCGCCCGAGTATGCTCCGATCAGTTTGTGGATATTTTCTGCATCCGGCAAGATGGCTTTACGCGTGCGCATGGACCTCCTCGCGAAGAGACTCAATTTTCTTCCTGGCGGCCCCAATTGCCTGCCGCACCCGTCCCGGTGCTGTTCCCCCAACAACATCATGGGCAGCCAGCACCGCGGGGAGTGTAAGTGATTTCTTGAAGTCCTCGCCAAACGCCGGACTTAATGACTGCAATTCCTGAAGCGAAAGATCCTTGAGCGCACAATTTCGCTCCAGGCACATCTGTACGGCTTTTCCGATCCGCTCATGGGCGAGTCGCGAAGGTACGCCCTGCTTCACCAGATATGTAGCCGCAGCCCACGCATTCATGAACCCGGACTGCGCCGCCTGCTGCATCTCTTCCAAGTGGAATTCCACTGCCTTCATCCATCCGGTAACGAGCTGCAACATCTGCAGCATTGTGTCCGCCGAGTCGAAAAGTGATTCCTGTGTTTCCTGCAAGTCTTTGTTGTAAGCGAGCGGCAGGCCCTTTAGAGCTACCATAAGAGCAGTCGCATTACCGATCACGCGCCCGCATTTACCCCGTACCAGCTCGAGCAGATCCGGATTCTTCTTCTGTGGCATCGCGCTGCTGCCCGTCGAATAAGGCTCAGGCAATTCCACAAACCCGTATTCTTGTGATGAAAACAGAATCATCTCCTCGGCCCACCGGCTTAGATGCAAAGCCAGCACCGATAAAGTCTGCACGAACTCGATCGCAAAATCGCGATCACTCGTTGCATCGATGCTATTGGCTGTTGGGTCTTCAAATCCGAGTTTGCCGGCCATTAACGTACGATCCAGCGGCAAAGTTGCCCCCGCAACAGCCCCTGATCCCAGCGGGCAAAAATTCAGCCGCTTGCGACAGTCCTCCAAACGGTCGGCATCGCGCAGAAGCATCTCCATATACGCGAGCAGCCAATGTCCCACAAGCACGGGTTCCGCCCGTTGCAGATGTGTATAGGCGGGAACTGCCGTGTCCCCGGCGTGCTCTGCACGATCCAGGAGCACACCGCACAGTTCCGCGAGCCCCTCGCGAAGTTGATCGATGGCCGCCCTAACGAACAGTCGCAAATCCGTCGCAATCTGCTCATTGCGACTGCGCCCGCTGTGCAACTTGTATCCCACTTCGCCAATCAGAGCCACCAGCTGCTTCTCAACAAAGTGATGCACGTCTTCTGCTTCCCCATCGTCGAGGAACGCTGGAGAAGCGGCAGCCTTTTGCCCGATCTGCTCCAGCCCCTGCAGCATGCTGATCAGTTCATCAGCCGACAGAATCCCGGCACTCTTCAGCGCCGTCGCATGCGCTGCGCTGGCGACAAGTTCGTAGCGCAGAAGCCGGCAGTCAAAACTGAACGACCGCTGCCAACGCTCGAATTCCGGGTCCAGCGGCTGCCGGAACCGCCCCGACCACATCTTCATTGCGCAACCTCGACTCGCGAGCGCGCCCGCGAACGCGAGGGTAGTCCTAGAATACGGATGAATCCTTCAGCATCCTTCTGGTCGTATTCGGCTCCCATCGTGAACGATGACAAGTCCGTCCGATATAGCGAATGCTCCGACTGCCGACTCGCGACCGCGACGTTTCCCTTGTAAAGGGATAAAGTCACGATTCCTGTCATGTTCTCCTGAGTCTTTTCTATGAACGCATCCAAAGCCTCACGCAGCGGGGTGAACCACTGGCCGAAGTAGACAAGCTCCGCGTACTTCAGCCCGATATGCTGCTTGAAGTGCGCTATATCACGCTCCAGGCACAGTGCCTCGAGTTCCCGATGCGCCGTGATCAACAGCGTTCCTCCAGGGGTTTCATAGCAGCCACGCGATTTGATGCCGACGAACCGATTTTCAACAAGATCGACACGTCCGATCGCGTTACGGGCTCCGATCTCGTTCAGCAGTTCAAGCAGCGACACCGGGTCCATTTCCAAACCGTTCACTGACACCGGAACTCCCTTTATGAACCCAATGCTGACTTTCTCTTCCTTATCCGGTGCTTCCTGGGGAGATTTTGTAATCTGCCAAGTCGTTGCCAAAGGTGCGTTGCCCGCATCCTCCAGCTCGCCTCCCTCATGGCTGATGTGCCACAAGTTGCGATCGCGGCTATGGATCTTCTGACGGCTCGCCGACACGGGAATTCCATGCGCCTCGGCATAGTCCAGACAATCCTCGCGCGACTTCAAAGTCCACTCCCGCCAGGGAGCAATGATCTTCAATTCCGGCGCGAGCGCCTGATAGGTCAATTCGAAGCGCACCTGGTCGTTGCCCTTGCCTGTGCATCCGTGAGCGACGGCCGTTGCGCCCTCGCGCAAAGCGACTTCGACCTGATGCTTCGCGATCACTGGTCGCGCCAGCGATGTACCCAGCAGATATTTATGTTCATACACCGCGCCGGCCTTCAAAGCAGGGAAGACGTAGCCAGTCAAAAACTCCTCGCGTAGATCTTCCACGACCACCTTGCTGGCGCCAGTCTTGTATGCCTTTTCGACGACAGCTTCAATGTCATCTCCCTGTCCGACGTCGCCCACCATCGCGATCACGTCATAGGAGTAGTTTTCCCTCAGCCACGGAATAATGATCGATGTATCCAGACCGCCGGAATAAGCAAGAACAACTTTCTCAGGCATGAGCGCTCCTTACGGGCAGGCGCACCGCGCCGCCCAACAGTAAATAAAGAATAGCTTTCTGAACATGCATCCGGTTTTCCGCCTGCTCGAAGATAACGGATTGTTCCGAATCCATGATTTCGTCCGTGACTTCATCGCCGCGATGCGCCGGCAGGCAGTGCATAAACACCGCGTGGGACGCGGCTTCCGACATGAGCGCGCGATTTACCTGGTACGATTCGAAAGTCGTGGCTCTCTGCGACGCCTCGCCTTCCTGCCCCATGCTGGCCCAGGCGTCGGTATAAACAGCATCGACGCCTGTAACCGCAGCATGAGGTTCCGTGAGAAATTCCAACCGTGCGCCCGTCTGTTTTGCGATCTTTCGCGCATCTGCAACGATCTGCGGATTACAGTTGTAGCCCTTTGGCGTCGCGATGCGGATCGACGACCCGACGCACGCGCACGTGAGCAAAAGCGAGTGAGCCACGTTGTTTCCGTCTCCCACATAGGCCAACGTGATATTTTTCAGATCTCCAAAGCGCTCGATCAGTGTGAAGTAGTCCGCCAGTGCCTGGCACGGATGCTCAAGATCACTTAGCGCATTGATTACTGGGATCGATGCGTGCCGTGCCATGCCTGTGATCGTTTCCTGCGAGAATGTCCGCAGCACAATGACGTCAACCCAGCGCTCCAGATTGTGGGCGATGTCGCTCAAACTCTCGCGCGCATCCAGTCGGCTCTTGGACTGATCGACAAACATGGTGGTGCCGCCCAGGCTCGACATCCCGGCTTCAAAGGTCAATCGGGTTCGCAGCGACGGCTTCTCAAAGAACATCACCATCTGTTTTCCGGCAAGCGCACGAGAGAAAACCGACGGCCGTGACTTCATCAGTTCCGCCAGATGCAGCACCGCTTCGACGCCCTGTGGGCCCAGGTCCCGTGTCGACACCAGGTCCGGGCACCAGAAGATGCCCGGAAACGTATCGGGCAAGATGGGCGTTTTGCTTTGTAACTGTGCGTTCACCTTAGGTTCCAATTTCTATATTCCTTTCAACTACTGTTCTATGCATACGTAACTTCCGTGCCACAGTTCAGCTTCGTTAAATAGAATTGCGGCAGAGCCTCCGCTTCAGTAGCAGGTAGAATGCGCACTCGGCCGACTCCCTGCTTCAGAGCTTGCGTACAAGCGGCGAGCTTCGGCAACATTCCGCCGCTGATCACCGATCCAGCTGCCATTTCCTGCGCCTGCTTGGTGCTCAGCCATGGAATGACGGAGCCCTGAGCGTCTTTGACCCCAGGCACGTCGGTCAGGAAAATAAGCGCATTCGCGTGGCAAGCCGCCGCGCACGCAGCTGCCATTTCGTCAGCATTCACGTTGTAGTACTCGCCATCTGCTCCCAGCGCCAGGGATGCAAGCACCGGAATTCCACCCTGCTGCCACAGTGCTTCAATCCAGCATGGCTCAGCAAAACAGATCTCTCCTACGAATCCCAGGTCGTTTCCGCTCACATGCTTGCGCCTTGCACGGAAAGTCATCCCATCTCCACCGCAGAATCCGACCGCTGGCATACCTGCCGCCTGGATCGCGGCCACCAGCTTTTTGTTGACCATGCCACCCAGCACCATGAGCGCCACGTCGCGAGTCTCGGCGTCGGTGATCCGCAATCCATTGACGAATTCGCTCTGTTTGCCCAGCTTTTTGAGGACACGGGTCAGCGCGCTGCCACCGCCATGTACCACGGCCACTCGATGGCCATCCTGTGCCAGCTCCGCGACTGCTCGAGCGCACTTTCGCAACGTAGCCGCCTCTTCCAGCGCCGCTCCCCCAATTTTCACTACGATGATCATTGCAGCCCTTCTTCCTCACCCCACCCGAACATCAGATTCATGTTCTGCACGGCCTGTCCAGCCGCGCCTTTCAGCAGGTTGTCAATGCAGGAGATCAGCACCAGCCGCCGCCCATCTTCCGCAAGACAAAATCCGAGATCGCAATAGTTGCTGTTCAGCGAAAACTGCACTTGTGGCAGCTTCGGAGTCTGAAAAATCCGGATCCAGCGCTTGTCGGAATAGAAGTTCCGGAAACACGACTCGACTTCGAGAGCCGTCATCATTCGATTCAGGTATACGTAGATGGTCGACAGGATTCCGCGCGGAATCGGCAACAGGTGTGGCGTGAAGATCAACTCCTGATCCCCGAGCCCGAGCTGCTCGACAATCTCGCCGAGATGCCGGTGGTTGAACACTGAGTAGGCCGAGAGATTGTCGGCCACCGATACAAAATGTGTCTTCGGCGTCGGTTCCTTGCCCGCGCCCGATACGCCCGACTTCGAATCAGAGACGATCCCGCGGCTGCGATCGACTACTCCAGCCTTCAACAGCGGAGCCAACCCCAGTATGATCGATGTAGCGTAGCAGCCCGGATTAGCCACGAGCGCCGCATTTGCGATTCGATCACCATTCAGTTCAGGCAATCCGTATATAGCTTTTTCCGTCAGATCGGCTGCGGTGATTGCGTCTGAGTCTTCAAATCCGTAAATCGCCCGGTGCTGTTCCTGCTTCAGCCGCCAGGCTCCGCTCAAATCGATCACGCGCATCCCGTGAGCGATCGCTTCTGGCACCAGCGAGCGAGAGACTTCATGTGGCGTCGCCAGAAATAGTAATTGCACACCGTTCTGCTTCAGAGCGCTCCACGAAAGCGGATGTAATGGATACCCGCCGTTTCCGCAGAGGACGGGGAACACATCGGCGAGATCAGCGGGCGATCCGTTATCCGCGCTGCGCCGTAACAGAACCGGCTTCTCCAGTCGAGGATGTCGCAGAAGAATCCGGGTGAGTTCCAGGCCGGAATATCCCGTTGCACCCAGCACTGCGGTTTTGAGCCTTGCTGCCGTCACCCCAGCATTTCCTCGATCCTGTCAGCCAACGACCTCGCCTGTTCCTTATCGGGACATACAATAAGGATGGTATCGTCGCCGGCGATCGTCCCTACTAACTCGGGCCAGTCGGTTTCGTCCAGCGCTGCCGCTACCGGTTGCGCGCTCCCGACGATCGTCTTTACGACTAGCAGGTTCTGCGCTGAGCGAACATCCAGCACGAACTCCTTCACCAGACGGGAAGCCGGAGGCAGCGCAACCCCGATTCCACCATCACCGTGAGGAAGGGAATAGCCGTGCGCTGTCTTGCTCAAGTTCAAATCTCGAATGTCGCGCGAGAGCGTTGCCTGTCCAACCTTGAACCCGCGCCGGCGCAGATGTCGCTGCAGGTCTTCCTGGCTCGCGACAGGTGCGTGCTTCAGTACATCGAGAACGGCCCGTTGGCGCAGCGTTTTATTCATAATGAATAAATATCCGTTGTCCTGAATAAATATTTCTCTATCTTAAGAGACTGACCCCAAATGTCAAGAAAAATGTCCCCCCGAAATTGATTTTGTGAGTAGTGTGCGCCAGTGACGGAAACAGAAAAAACAGTATGCTCCGCTTCTTGCTTCAATTGGTTGGGAGTGGAAGGATACAAGATCCTCATCTGCTGAGCTCCAGTCCAGAAAATCAACCGCATTCCTTTGCGCCTTGGTAGACTACTTCGCGGTCCATGTAGGCTGTCTCGTTTGGAGATGCGATGACCTCAAAACCCGGCTTACCTGCGGAACTGGTTGCTGAGTTCCTCGGTACTTTTGTCCTCATCTTGTTCGGCACCGGTGTAGTCGCCATGGTGGTACTTTTCCCCAACAAGAATCCCGGAGAAGTCATTCACGGAGGCTTTACCAACATCACACTCGGATGGGGACTGGGTGTCACCATGGGCATCTACATCGCGGGCAAGATCTCCGGCGCCCATCTGAACCCCGCAGTCACCCTGGCCCTGGCCGTATTCCGCAGGTTTCCTTGGGCCAAAGTCGCTCCCTACTCAATCGCCCAAACCACAGGAGCTTTCACAGCAGCCGCTCTGGTGTATTGGAACTATGCGCCCGCTTTTCATCGCGTGGACGCGCAATTGGAAAATACTGCCGGTGTGTTCACGACCTTTCCTGCATTCCCGGGTCTGCCGCAGGCAGGTTTTCTTGATCAGGTTATTGGTACAGGATTGTTGGTCTTGCTGGTATTTGCGATCACTGATGAATTCAACGCACCGCCGGGCGCGAACCTGACGCCAGCGCTTATCGGTTTGGTTGTCGTGGCCATCGGTATGAGTTTCGGGGGCATGCATGGGTACGCAATCAATCCCGCCCGCGATTTTGGGCCACGCCTCTTCACCGTTGTTGCAGGTTTTCGCAATAATGGCCTGACCGATGGATCGCACGTCTGGTGGATTCCAGTTGTGGCCCCCCTTTTGGGAGGTCTTGTGGGCGCGGCTCTGTACGATTTCGGAATCCGGCGCTTTTTACGGGCGTCTTAAGTGTTGCTCGCCTGGTGCCACAGTCGCTGACACATCGCTAGCAATCCGGTCGCGAAGCGGCGGCATATGCGCGTCCGGTACGGAAGTGCGGAGTGGTGTGCAGGTTGGATCGCCACTCCCCGAGCGACGGCGCAACTCTTTTTGTGGTTGTACAAAGAACGGAGGCTCGGTGAAATACGTCCTGGCACTCGATCAAGGCACAACGAGCTCGCGAGCACTTTTGTTTGACCGAGAAGGCTCGATCCGGTCGGTTGCCCAACAAGAGTTCGATCAAGTCTTCCCTCGCCCCAGCTGGGTAGAACACAATCCCGAACAAATCGTCTCTTCGCAAATCACGGTTGCGCAAGAGGCACTTGCGAAAGCAGGGGCAAGGGCGTCCGACGTTGCTGCAATCGGCATCACCAATCAACGAGAGACCACGGTCGTGTGGAACCGTGAAACTGGCGAACCCATCCATAATGCAATCGTCTGGCAAGACCGCCGTACCGCAGGCTTCTGCGAGCAACTCCGCAAAGATGGTCACGCTCCTCTGATCCAGCAACGCACAGGCTTGCTGATCGATGCTTATTTCTCAGCCAGCAAGATCGCATGGATTCTGGACAATGTTCCCGGCGCTCGCGAACTCGCCGACGCGGGCAGGCTCGCCTTCGGAACAGTCGACACCTGGCTGGTGTGGAAGCTCACAGGGGGCAGGGTTTACGCGACGGACGTCAGCAACGCCTCGCGCACCATGGTCTTCAATATCCATACCTGCGGATGGGATTCAGAATTGCTCAACCTGTTCCGGATTCCGCTTTCGATGATGCCCTCGGTCCGCTCCTCGAGTGAGCCGTACGGTGAAGTTCGCGGCGTGCAGGAACTCGAAGGAATTGCGATCGCCGGAATCGCCGGAGATCAGCAGGCTGCCCTTTTCGGTCAGCAATGCTCCCAGCCCGGCATGACCAAGAATACTTATGGCACGGGCTGCTTCATGCTTCAGAATACCGGCATCCGCGCAGTCCCTTCCTCCAATCAACTGGTCACAACCATCGCTTGGAAGATTGGCGGCAAGACGGAATATGCGTTGGAAGGCAGCGTCTTCGTTGGAGGAGCAGTCGTGCAATGGCTGCGAGATGGCTTGGGAGTTATTCGCAACTCGCAAGAAGTCGAGGCACTTGCAAAGTCTGTGCCCGACAACGGCGGCGTCTACTTCGTTCCAGCGTTCGTCGGTTTGGGCGCACCTCACTGGGATTCGTACGCTCGCGGATCGATCTTTGGAATCACGCGCGGCACAACTGCTGGCCACATCGCGCGTGCAGCCGTGCAGAGTATCGCCTTTCAAGTCGCCGACTTGCTCGACGCCATGCGCCGCGATTCCGGCGACGCCGTCAGGGAACTGCGCGTCGACGGAGGCGCCTCCGCCAACGACGCCCTCATGCAGTTCCAGGCCGACATTCTCCAGGTGCCGGTAGTCCGCCCACCTTCGATCGAGACTACCGCGTTGGGCGCGGCATACTTGGCTGGCCTCGCCGTCCGATTCTGGTCCTCTGGCCTCGATACGCTGGCAGCAGGGAAGACCCGCCGCTTCGTCCCGCAAATGGCGCCCTCGCAAGCGCAAGCCCTGCGCGAGCGCTGGAACGAAGCGGTGTCCCGATCGAAGTCGTGGGATCGAACTGCATAGGGCCGGGAACGATCCTGAATATGAACCCGTGGCAAGCGATACGAAGAAGCTCCTTGCCGTCGCAGTGAAATGAACGTCTACGGCTCGAACCAGAACACCGCACCCCTGGTGACCGTTGGCAGGTCGAATGTCATGAAATCCCCGCTACGCTTGCCGGTGACTTGCTGTGCCTGTCCCAGGAACGGCAGAAAGAATCCCTTCCCGTCAGTCTTCGAACGAACGCTGACTTCGACTCCATTCTGGGGCGTCTGCACAGGGTTTACTCCGCCTCGCAGGCCGGCGAAATTGGCAAGGAAGCAGTTGATATGTCCATCCAAGGTGCGCGCGATCGAGGTTGCAACCTTGGCTGAAGCCTGAATCCGCACTGCGTCCCCACCCTGCATGGCCGCGAAGAACTCGCGCTGCGAATCCGGCGACGAACTCTCAAAGTCTTTCTCCAATGTTACGTTATATGCCTTTCCCGGGCACTTCTGTATCCGCAGGATATTGGGCGAGTCTGCTAGCTCGGTTGCATCCGTTCCCGTGACAACCAGCCGGTTTCCACCGCCTACAAAATCTTTCAGCCACTTCTTCTCGCCGTGGCCTACGATCCGCACATCCGGCAGCACGAGCGTCTTCCCTTTGAAATCGCCCAGTGTCCGCGGTGTCACTATCTGAAACTCGAGATGCTTCTGCATCAGCAGAATCAAAACCCCGCGATAGGAGTCAAGGAATTCCTTAGCGTACAGATTGCGCGTCTCCGGCGAGAAGTAAACTCCGATCGGATCAATTGCTGTGCGAGGCAAATAAAACGTCTTCTCATACTCGCGAATCCAGTCAAAAATCTTCTTCCGCGTCGCCAGATCATTCGACCCGGCCATTGAATGCCCAGGAGCATCCCAGAAATTCGCCCCCGCCATGACCTGCGACATTGCCAGGTTCATCATGGCTTCGCGCTTGTCGACCTTCTTGTCGCCATCCCACGAATAATTCAGGATCCAGGTCGCTTTCCCCTGCGCGAAAGCACGGAACGAATGCATCCCCACCTGATAGCGAAACCAATCCAGCGGTGCCCGCCCCGAGGCCATATGATCCCCGTTGCCAAACTCATACTCGTGGGCAATCGCATCGACGACGGGGTACAGGCTGTATACATCCGCGCCAACGCGCACGGCCTCTTCCTCAATCCCCGGATAAATCTCAGGAATCGTCTTGATCTCCGGATTCACGGCTTTGGCTGTGCGATCGATCTCCGCCAGAAAATCGGTGAAGGTCTGGATCCGGAACTCCACCCACTTGCGAAATCCTGGATCTGAGAAGTCCGCAATTTTCACATCATGCTTAGCATCGAGTCCTGTCTTCTGCTTGAACGCAGCGACCGTGTAATCGTCAAAACTGGCCCACGTGTCTTCCCAGCCCTCAAAATGCGTCATCCAATACGGAATGTCGATGTAAATACCGTCAATCCCCGTTTGTGCAATCTGCCGCACGCGCTCCATATAGGTCTTGCGCCACTCTGTCGCATAAGGACTGACCCATACGTCCTCGTCGCCTTCGCGGATCCAGAACGCCGTACCGCCACCAAAAATCGCCGGCTCGCCGGTAATTTTCCGCTGTAGCCAATCGGGGTGATCCTTCGCCAGCGTATGCGGCACCTTGTCTCCATGCGCCGTAATGCACTCTGTCCCCGCGATATAGACAAAGGCGTGATTCCCAACTTTGTGGGCTGCCTCTGCCACATCGTGAATCGCCTTCAGCTTCGCCTCGGGATTCAGGAAGCTTTCGTATCGTCCGGGAATGTCATTGTCGGCCTCAATTCCGAAGACACTACTCTCCTGCGCCCGCCGCACAATATCCGCCGCATCGCCGCCCTTCAACCCATAAGCTCCGATGCGAACGTAATTTGTCCAGTCCTGCTTTTCCGCGGGCGCGGCGATCAGTACGCATGCAGACACGATTACCAGGATTGCGAGTGAGAATTTCTTATTCATGTTGTGTCCCTGAACCTCTGTGTCCTCGCTGCGATTCTCAGCGATCTCGGCGGTTGACAGGTTTTACCGCTGAGGCTGCCGAGACCATCCCTGAGACCGCAGAAAAAAAGAACTCGCTTCACTCCGGTCCGCGCGGAACCCCTCCAGTCTCGTCCTCGGACCCAAGCCCAACCGTCTGCCGCAAAGTCAGGCTCCCATCCTTGTTCAGCTTTTGCCGACAAGCCCAACGTACCGGATATCGTTGCCCCTTCACCTCAATCTCCGCCTTCAGCCGCAACCCCTGCCACTTGGTGCCCTTCGGTAGAGCAAACTTGGCCTGACGTACTTTTCCCGGCAGCGGATATCCCGCGTCCAGCGATCCGCCTACATTCACTTTACCGTCGTCACTTACGACGGAAACTCGCAGTACTCCGGGCACCGCTGCGATCCCATCATTCACGAACCCGATAATGAGTCCCGGATATCCACCCTCCTCATATGTCCACACCCACGACGGCCGCACCCGATACCCAATCTGCCGTGCGAGCCCATCAATCGCCTCAGGGAACTGGCGGTAATAATTCAGAATCCGATCCGCCTGAATGCGATGCCAGTTCCACAGCGAGAAATAGCAGGCTCCTACGTCGTGCACATGCTGAACAACGTTATCGGTGTAAGGTATGCCTTCATCTAACTTCAGACTCTGTGGCGAGCCATCCGACATTCCAACCTCCACCGTCACTCCCGTCCACGGCGGACGATTGCTTAGTTCGTCAATCTGCTCGTTCTCGATGAAGATCGTGTCCGTCCTCAACCAGTTGCAACTCCGCACAGTGCGATCGAGCAGTTCCGAGTTGCCGACTTTGCTAAAGTCCGGCTGCGTGTTGGTCGCCATGGGAATCTTGTTCCAGCGTGACAGTTGATACTCAAGCATGCTTACGAACGTGTTCTCCGCCGTGACGGAATCCGGGAATGGATTCTTCTCCAGCGGCCAAGTGTGTCCCTCGCCCCAGAATCCATACATGAACGTGTCCACGTACTCCAAATCCGGATGCCCGTCGTACTCATCCGCCAGCAGGTCCACCAACTCGCGGAACGCCGCCTGGAAGGCTGGGTCGTCATATCTCGGTTCATAGCGTGTCCGCCCAAGCCAATCGCCCAGTTTGATCATCGGAACCTTGTCGCGCAGAAACCCCGGTAGCGGAGAATCCTGAATGTCCGGATTACTCATCATCACGCGGAAGCCGACACGCTTCTGGTATTTCCTCGCAAACTCAAATGTCAGCTTCCAGTGCTCACAGAAATCCAGCCGTCCAGGACGCTGTTGCACGTCCTTCCAATTCACCCGCAGATACAACTTCGTGCCCAGCGGAAGGGCCACAATTTTCTCGATCGATTGCGCCAGAGTCTCCCCGTCTTTCTTCGCAGGCCCGACTTCATCGCAGACGTAGGTGATCAGCCCCATCCCGTAGTTCGGCACGACCTCGCGCGAGGCAGTGAGGGCCATAACGACCGACCAGGACGGATAGTCATCGGCCGAGAACGGTCCCTGGTATAGCCGATCCGCAACAGGAGGCCCGCCGCCGAAATCGTATTTGTCGAAATTATGTGGTGGAATTTTGGCCAGCAGCGAGTCGGTTGCGAGTCCTGCGCCCAGCGCGAGAGCACCGCTAGTCTTGAGGAAGGATCGTCGTCGCATTGCATCTCCTTGGAGCCGCTGACAGCCACAGAAGGAGAGAAAGCCTGATCCCGCTCCGGCGAGATCAGGCCACAAGGAACCTCGTCAGAACTGGTAGCGTGCCCCGAACTGCATCCTGCGGAAGTTGTTCGTGGTAGAGGTTACCTGACCAAGGGCGCCGTCTCCCGATCCAACATCCGGAAAAGCAAAGCGCTGATGATTGAATGCATTAAACATCTCGGCACGTACCTGCAGAACTTGGTTTTCGCGGATCTGGAATTCCTTGGAAAGCGACGTGTCCAGATTGTGGATGCCTTCCCCCCGTAAGTTGCTGAAGTACCTTGGCGCATTGCCCGGAATATTGTCGCCAGGATCGCCAAAACAATCCTGGTTGATGACACTCCCTCCCGTAATGGCGGCATCCCGATAACTCAGGCCGGTCGAGATTTGAGGGCAGATCACGTTAGGACGTTGATTGCCGTCCACCAGTAGTCCCGCGGCATTGTAAAGTGAGATCGGTTGCCCGGTTTGCAGCGTGACCACCGAGTTCAGGGACCACCCGCCGACGATGGCATCCAGCACGCCATTCATCCCGCCCCCGATCCAGCGGTCCCTGCCAAAGGGAAGGTCAATGATGATCGCTGCAGTTAGCCGCTGGGGAGTGTCGTTCGCTCCGATCGCATGCTCCACCTTTAGGTTATCGAGTACTTGTGGATTGTCAAACTGTAGGTTCCCCAACCAGGCGTTGCGCCCAGCAGCAGAATCGTCCGTAGCTTTGGAGAACGTATAGTTACCTTCAAAGCTGATGTAGTGGCTCGCGCGCTTCTGGAATCGGATTTGTAAAGAGTTATACCAGGAGTTCGCATTCAACGTCGGCAATCCCTCGAATCCGCCGTCGAACTGGGGGTAGGGCTCAAGCAGTAATTGCTGCGGAATTGTGTCGTCGGTATACCGCGAGTCCACCACGTCGGCCGCACTGAAAATCGGGCTCGACGGACACCATGAACCCGTCAGTGCGGCGCCGGTGGTGAAGAAACACTGGAATGGATTGGGCACTTCCGTGTTGAGATAGTCCGTTACGGCGGTGCTGGCTGGATCGTGAGTCGGGTTCAGCGCCGCTACTAGCGCGCTGCGAATCGGAGATGGCAGGAAGTTCCGATTGCGCGTGGAAATTCCTCCTGCCCCGGCCCAGGGCAAATGTGTGCTGTGATTCGCCGAGTAGTCCACTCCGATCACAATCTGGCCTGGAAACAAATGCTGGATGCCAAGATTCCACTGGTAGATCTCCGCGCTGCGTACCGTGCCGGTGTCCAGGTCGCTCGAATTGCCGAAACCCCATTGCGCCAGGTCTCCATATTTGGTGCCTTGCGGTGGCGCCAGGCCCCCGGGGAATGGACTCGAACAATTCGTCTGGATGTTTGAAGGCCCAAGGCACGCGAATTGAGTGTCGAAGTTGTTTTTGCTGAAGTACATCTGCGCTGTCTTGGCAAAAGCGGGCCCAGCGTACTGAAAGTTGGTGGCCACGTTCATTCCATAGAACATTCCTACGCCACCCCGCACCACCGTGTTATTCGCGAGTTGATATGCGAATCCCAGACGCGGCGCAAAGTTGTTTCGGTCTACAGGAGAGTTGCGGTGCCCAGAGGTGGGAAACAACGAGGTTCCCCTGATCTCCCCAATTTGCCCAAACTGAGGAAATGTGCCAGTACCATCCCGGTCATACGGAATACTAATTCCTGTGTCCCCGGTGAAGTCATTGAATTGGAGCCGGTTGTAGCGCTCGTTGTAGGGCGTGCTCCACTCGTACCGTAAGCCGATATTTACCGTCAACCTGGGCGTAACCTTCCAATCGTCCTGCACGTAGAAGGCGGTCTCTTTCGATTTATCTGCCACTGCAGGAACGATGTGAACGGAGGCATCATGAGGATACCCCAGCAGGATCGTTGCAAACGGGTTTCCCTGCCGATGATCATCGTCGCCCAAGCCGTTGTTAGGCTGTGAGGTAGTTACATCGCGAGAGAAGCTAAAGATGCCGGTGGGATTGTCAGGTTGCCAGAAGTTATTGAAGAAGATGCGCTGCTCTCCGCCGATCTTGATCGAATGTCTTCCCTTCACCCACTGCAACCCAGCCGAGTAACTGTAAAGCGTATGAGCAAAGTGCGTATCCACACAGCATTGCGTAAACAGTGAAAGGAAAGGATCGTCAACACCGATTGTGATCATGCGGTCGAGGCCGTTGGCGGCAAGATCCGGCGACAAGCCTACGGAACTCAGCGTTGGGTACTTGTTGTTGGCCACCGGTTGATTCACGCGGTCTACGCTGAAGCGGCTGGTCAGAAGTGCAGTCGATGTAACCGACCAGTTGTACTCCAGACCCCCGTTCTGCACGTTCGTGAAGGAAGTCAAGCCATCGCCCTGATCGCTCCCTATTACCGTCGGCACGGTGGAATCATCATGATGCCGGCTGTAACGTCCGGCAATTCTGTGCTTGCTCGTGAACTGATGATCCACTTTGGCATCGAACTGCCAGGCCGGAGCACTGCTGACAATGACTTTGCGCCAGTTTGGGTTCGGATACACCGCATCGGGAATGTTTTCATGCGGATACAGGTTCAACAGAGCCTGCCCGATGGAATCGATTTTGGTGGAGGGAATTACGTTCCCTGCGAATTTATCGTGCGCACAAGGAGTCAGCGATAGCTGGTTTCCCGCACATGGATCGTAGATACCCGCATCCACCGACAAGCCATCGGGGTCGTCGGCAGGGTCCTTGGGTAGGTTTGCTGGGCTCTGTGAGAAATCACCGCTACGTTCCAGGTCGGTTGGGACTCTTCCCACGAGGTTGACCGGATCTTGCTGGCGAACCTTTTCAAAGTCAACGAAAAAGAAGGTCTTATTCTTAATGATCGGACCGCCGAGCGAGAAGCCATATTGATCCCGCACATGGTCCGGTTTTTCTCCGGTGTTGAAAAAGTCGCGAGCATCGAAGTTGGATCGCTGCCCGTACCACCACCCGCTTCCATGGAATGCGTTACCACCTTGCTTCAGCACCATGTTGACAATGGTGCCGCCGTTGTTTCCGAACTCGGCCGAAAAACTGTTGTTCTGAACCTTGAATTCCTGCACGATCTCGACCGATGGCTGGTAGTAAACATTGGAGTTGCCTCCCTCGCCCTGTTCCGGTGCGCTGAGAGGACTTCCATCGAGAGTAATCTGGGCGGTGGCGTTACGCTGGCCGTTAGAGACAAAGTTGGTACCGGCAGGATAGCCGAGATCTGAACCCGTGGTCTCTGTCACCCCACCCGCGAGAAAGACGAGTCCAAACGGGTTACGACCGTACAGTGGAATGTCGCGCACGTATTCGTTCGTTACGTCCGTCCCGATCGCCGCGTTCTCGGTGTCGAGCAACGGAGCAGCTTCGGTGACCTCCACTGTGGTGCTCACACCTAGTGGGTGCATCTCAAAATCAATCGTCGTCTGCTGATCGACTTGCAGCACTACATTCTTCTGCTCGGCGGCGCGAAACCCGGTCTTGTCCGCTTTGATCGTGTACACCGCGGGACGCAGCCCTGTCAGGATGTACAAGCCGTTCGCGTCACTATGCGCCGTGTTCGAGATGCCCGTTGCATCATTGGTAATCGTGACCATGGCATCCGTGATCATTGCGCCGCTCTGATCCTTCACAACACCTCGGACCTGCGCCGTATAACTCGCCTGCCCAAACGCACATGTGGCCACACCCGCGTATATCAATGCAAAGGCGCACTTCAACAGGGACGCAACCAAACTGCGGCAGACACGCATAACACCCTCCAATGTGCGGCTTTCGTATTATTACGAGTTAACACTATTACTTTCGTTTATCCCGAAAGTCAAGACAAATCGCAGCAATATGGTGCACAGTCCACAACCGTGTTCGCGACCCAGCGCACCACAACGGGCGAGCGCATCCTGCAGCGAGCATCGCACCAGCGGTTGGCGTGCCGGCCCGTTGGCTGGAACCGACATAAAGTGACATTGGTTCGGGATCCGGCAGAGGTGGTACTCTCCTCTCAGGTCTGATTCTTGGCAGCCAGTGATCCGCCATGAAAGCTGCAATCCTCGCCGCGTCTGCCCCCATTTCAGAACGTCCTCTTCAGATTGTTGATGTCGCTGATCCCCGTGTGCGAGCCGGACATGTGCTGCTGCGCGTCCGCGCTTGTGGCGTGTGCCGCACCGATCTCCACATCGTCGAAGGTGATTTGCCGCCGAAGCAGTTGAGGATCATACCCGGCCATCAGATCGTGGGCGAGGTCATCGATGGCGCCACGGCAGAGATTCCTCTGGGCTCGCGTGTCGGAGTGTCCTGGGTGGGCGGCACGGATGGTACATGTCCATATTGTCTGAAGGGTCTCGAGAATCTGTGTGACTCACCTACATTCACCGGGTACACCGTCGCGGGTGGTTATGCCGAGTACGCGTTCGCTCGCGCTGACTTTGTATTCTCCCTCCCCAATGCACTTGATGATTTGCACGCTGCTCCGCTGTTGTGCGCAGGCATCATCGGATTTCGCAGCCTGCGTGTGGCGGGTGTGGAGCGCGGTGAACGCGTCGGTCTGTTTGGTTTTGGCGCATCCGCGCATCTTGCCATAGCCGTCCTGCAGGCCTGGAATTGTGATGTGTATGTTTCTACTCGTGGCAAGTCACATCGTGAACTGGCGGAGTCCATGGGTGCGACCTGGGTTGGCACTGAGACAGACAAACCGCCAATCGAACTCGATCGTGCCGTTACTTTTGCGCCGAGTGGCGATGTGGTTCTCGCAGCGCTCTCAAGCTTGAGAAAGGGTGGAGTAGCGGCGATCAATGCGATTCATCTCGATCGCATGCCGCAGTTCGACTATGACACGCTGCTTTGGGGTGAGCGCCAGATACGCAGCGTGGCGAATATGACGCGTGCTGACGCGAGAGACTTCCTCGCGCTTGCGGCAGAAATAGGTTTGCGTCCTAAGGTGACGGTGTTCCCACTCGATCAGGCGAATGAGGCTCTGATAGCGGTGAAGAAAGACGCGGTCGATGGGGCGGCGGTGCTCGTTCCGTAGGCCATCGATTCCCAGTGAGTAGATTAGGTTACGCGATGAGTATGAATCGGGTTTCTGCTCTCACCCTTCTGCTGTGCGCCAGTTTAGCTTCAAGTCTCTGCAGGCCGGCTTACGCCCAATTGAGCAAATTGGTACGTGAGACCCGGGTGCCGGTTGGAGGCGCGGAGCTCTATGCGCGCGAGGTAGGCGAAGGGCCGGCGATCATTGTCTTACACGGTGGTCCGGATTTTGATCAAAGCTATCTTCTGCCCGAGATGGATCGCCTTGCCGATTCCTTTCACCTCATCTATTACGATCAGCGTGGACGCGGGAAATCCGCCGTCCACGTTCAGCCCGAAGACGTCACGCTCGCCTCCGATATCACCGATATGGAGAAGGTGAGGCAGTACTTTCACCTCGATTCCGTGATATTGCTCGGGCATTCTTGGGGTACGGTACTTGCGCTCGGGTATGCTCTCAAATATCCGCAACACGTTTCTCATCTGATTTTGATGAATCCGGGGCCAGCTTCCAGAGAGGATTATCTGCAATTGAGGAAGGAGTGGCTCGAGAAGCGAGCGGAAGCTGTCGCTCAGAAGAAAGCCATCGCCGAGACTGTCGCTTATAAAGAAGGTGATCCCGAAGCTGTGACAAATTACTACCGCATTCACTTCAAGACGGCGCTAGCGCGTCAAGAGGACTACGAGAAACTGATTGCAAGGATGCACGCGAGCTTTACAAAGGTGGGCGTGCTGAAGGCGAGAGCCGTTGAAGATCGTTTGATGCAAGATACATGGGCAAATCCCGACTTCGACCTGCTGCCGCAAGTCAAAAGCCTAAAGGTCCCAACGCTGGTGCTCTCCGGTGATCACGAGTTTATTCCCGCGTCATCGGCTGAGCACATTGCTCGGGCGATACCTGATGCACAGCTGATTACCCTGAAAAATTGCGGGCATTTCACCTATCTGGAGTGTCCGACTGCGGTTCATGAACAAATCGATGCATTCCTGGCCGAGGAGTTCCCCGCCGCACGACAAAAGCAGTAGATGCCGAGCCATCCTTAATTCCATCCTTCCGCGTACGGACTTTCATATTTCCGTTTTCCACCTCTACCGTTTCTTGGAGAGAGTGAGACGAGTTGCTATGTCGCCAAGTTCCATTCCTGTTGCCACCGGCGATTCGCTCGTCATAACAGAGATCAACAATGCAGCATTTAGGAACAGTATTTGTGTGACGCGAATGTTCGCAGGTGTTAAGTCTCCGCATGCGGAGATCAACCGGTAACGTTCCAGATCATTGAGATAACACCCGGGAACTGCTGATCTCTGTCCTTCCTGCGACAGTCCGCATGGTGATTGCAACGGGCTACTTCATGAGCCGGTTGGGTTCACGTCGTGTAAACGATTCTTATGAACTGGGCAAAGGGATTGTCCTCAGCCAACAGGGAAGGTCTGCAACAAATCGTCTCGAATGTTTGCGTCTAACGCTGGCGTTGAAACGTGTTCGCGATGGCCTCCTGAGCGGCTTTGGCGACCGTCTTGCACTGCTTGCTTTCAGTCTGGGTGTTCGATTCTGCTTAGGAATTGCGACTCCACACAATCTGTATTTGGAGGCCTTCATGGCGGATATGTTTTTTGACTATAAGAGAGCAGCCGTAGCCGTTGTCATGTTGCTCTTGGCTGCCGAACTGGCGTTCGGACAAGGCATTGTGACCGGCTCGATTTCCGGCACTGTTCTGGATCCGCAGGGTGCGGTGGTTACCGGCGCAGATGTACAAGCCACACAAAAAGAGACCAACCGTGTATTCAACACCACCAGTTCCAATGGCGGAGTCATCCAACTCCCGTTACTGCCACCGGGCAATTACAAAGTCACAGTTTCAGCGCAAGGGTTTTCCCAGTATTCCGCGGCAAACGTCGTAGTCGCAGTGGGCAAGGACTCGTCTCTTGGAAGTGTCCGCCTAAATGTGGGGAATACCACCGAGGTCGTCACTGTCGAAGGGGCCGCGCCAATTGTCGAGCGCACGACCGACCAGATATCCGCGACCTTCACCCCTAAGGAAGTGGCAAACGTGCCGCTTGGCAATACGTATGACTCCTTCGTACTGTTTACGCCTGGCGTGGCTACCGTGGGCAGCGGCGGCTTTGAAAATACGAACGGGGCCGCCCTTTCCATCAACGGCCAGCGTGGACGCTCAAACAATTTTCAGCTGGATGGCCAGAACAACAATGACAACACGATCGGTGGCCCGTCATTCTTCTTCGGCAATCCGGATGCAATCTCCGAGTTGCAGGTCGTCACCAACTTCGATGCCGAATACGGCCGTAACATGGGTGGTGTCGTGAACTACGTCACCAAGGGTGGCACAAATCAGTTTCACGGCACGGGCTACGAATTCTGGCAGGGCAACCACTTTGATTCTCTGCAGAACCAGGAGAAGAGTTCGCTATTTGGTTTTTGTCCACCCGGAGTAAATCCGAGCACGGGCTGCACCAAGCCCGTCGTCCCGCAGTATGTTCAGAACCAATTCGGCGGGACCATGGGGGGCCCGATCAAGCGCGACAAAATATGGTTCTTCGGATCGGGCAATTTCCAGCGTAACCGGTCTGCGGGCGCGCCAATCTTTTCCAATGGAGCCTTGACCCCGGATGCAACGGGAATTCAACAATTGCAGACAGCGTTTCCCAACTCTCCCGCGGTTGCTGCCTTGGCGCAGTGGGGCCCGGCAACGCTGAATATCGGGAACCCAACCTTCAGCAACATTCAGAACGTAAGCGTCACTGGACCCACCAATGTAACCATTCCCGTTGAGATGGGCAATCTGACGCGTTCTCTTACCCAGCCGTTCAACGACTACGAGGGAACGGGACGTATTGATGTTCAGCTCACCAGCAAGGATCGCTTCTTCGGGCGCTACTTATTCCAGCAGCAAGGGCAGTCAAACCTCCCGATCGGCGGAGCGGCCGGCGCACAGGGACAAATCTACACGGTTTATGGTCGCAACCAGCAAGTCGGCCTGGACCTGACTCATACATTCAGCCCTTCACTGCTGAATCAGGTTCGATTCAGCTACTCGCGTGCGCTATCGAAGTTCGATGGCGGCGGGTTCCCCACCTGCGTGCTGGCGAATCAGGGTGCCTGTCCGCCCCAGATAGCTATTCTTGATCCTACGGTGTTGGGTGTCGGCCAGTTGCTCGTATTTCCTCAAGGCCGCATCATCAACGTCTACGAAGTGCAAGACAACGCCTCTTTCGTTCATGGAAGGCACGTGATGAAATGGGGCGGGTCCTATGATAGGCAACGCTCCCCGAACTACGGACTGTTCGAGGAGAATGGGTTCTTCATCTATCCCGACTTCAACTCTTTCATCCAGAATGCCCCCCTGCAAACACAGGTCGCATACGGGGAGAATGTGCTGCGCTTCAAGGAGAATGATGTCGCGTTGTACTTCCAGGACGACTGGAGGCTCAAGGACAACCTGACCGTCAATCTCGGGTTGCGCTGGGAGTTCTATCAGCAAGCCGGAAACCTGCTGCACGATGAGAGCGTAGCGCGAGAACAGGGACCGAACGCTCTCTGGGATCAGTCGCTGCCGTTGAGCCTGACCACGGTGCCGCACATTCCCAACCACTACAAGAATTTCGGACCGGTAGTCGGCTTTGCCTGGACGCCGCATATCCTGCCGAGTCTGCTCGGGACAGATCAGACGGTCGTTCGCGGCGGCTTCCGGATTGCATACGATGTCAGCTACTACAACCTGCAAAGCAATATCGGCGGAACTTCTCCGTTTACCAATCTTGCCACCATCACGGACTCAACCGGGGCACCCGCAGGCTTGCCTAATATCCCCACCCTGGATGGTGCCAGCATCGGCGCGGCGCTCTTTCCGTTGGCGTCGAAAGGCAATCCAGGTTTCGCCACCGAACTTCAGTTCGGCAACAACTTCCGCAATCCCTATTCCGAGCAATGGAACCTGGGAGTTCAACGACAAATCGGCAGCAAGATGGCGGCCGAAGTTCGCTACGTAGGCAATCACGGTGTGGGTAATTTCCAGGAGATCAACGGCAACCCCGATGTCCTGGCGCTGACCAGCAACGGCTTCGGCAATTTTGTCCCTGCGGGTCTGACCGCATGCACGACTCCCGGCGCACCCGGGTCCACTGGAACCGATCAGTTCGGCAATCCCGTGGGGTACGCAAACTGCAACTACAGCCGCGTGATTCAGTATGCCAACACCGGATACTCCATCTATCACGGCCTGCAGACCCAATTCCGGTTGCAGAACTGGCATGGATTTACCGGACAGATCTCCTACACTTTCAGCAAGACGATTGACAACGCCTCCGAGGCGTTCTCGTCGCTCTCTGGCCTGGGGACGCTCTTCAACCTCGCCCAGAGCCCGTTTGACGTGAGCAAGGCGGAACGTGCCGTTAGCAGCTACGATTATCCGCACGTGCTGGGCTTGCTGTGGGTTTACGACTTGCCGTTCCGCCACCAGCAGTCTGGCCTGGTAGGGCACCTGCTCGGCGGTTGGCAGATCAACGGCACGTATCGTTACACCAGTGGTCAGCCATGGACGGCCGTGCAGAACTCCGGTCAAGGATTGTGCGATCCCACGGACTTCACCGGTGGTACGCTTGACACTTGCCGGCCCATCCTGGGCAACGCAAGCGCGGCCTTCAACTCTGTGGGGGTCTGCGGCGATGCCACCGCCGCGGATTGCGGCATCACGAATCTAACCACGGGTGCTCCGACGAGCCTCAGCCAGGTCCATTGGATCGTTAACGACGTGAATGCAGAGAAATTCTTCGGTTCGCCCTTCCTCGGAGTGGGCCGAAATACACAGCGTGGCCAGCCCATCAACACGATGAATCTGGCGGTGTTCAAGAATACGCGAATTACGGAGCGTCTCACGTTCCAGTTGCAGGCCCAGGCGTTCAACTTGTTCAACCACCAGTGGCTCGGTATTCCGAACGTCAATGTGAATGCCGCGAACGTCGGCGGAGACAACCAGTTCGGCAGCCTGGCTTTTAACCCTAACGGCGGCGACAGCAACTTCGGGAGCGCCAACATCATCACCGACGGCATCGGCCGGCGGCGTCTGCAGTTTGGAGGGAAACTCATCTTCTAAAGCAGACGAAGATTCACGCGAGCATTCTTCCCAGGTACGGCGGTGTTCAGCCGCTGTCCCTGGGATTCTTTTGGACCTCAACTCTCGGGACGCTGAGGTGAATGCGGTCACCTTGCCAGGATGAAAGTCGCGATCAGCAGCACGCAGAACGCTGTGGCGTGTTTGAGTTCGCTCCAGCCCAAACGCCGAACTATGAGTTGCGTCGGTTCCTGGATGAAGTAGAACCATCCACGGAAAAGAAGTGGAGCGAAGGCCAACGAGGCAATCGGGGGCATCAGACGCGACATGCAGGCTAGTGTGATGATCGCGGTCATCAATGCCTGCCCCAAGGCGAAGGCCCAGCCACGAGCGAGTTTGGCGCGGAATCCCTGAATTTTCGCCGTGTGGATTCGCAACTGGACGTAGTGGATCTGGTCTCCGGCGAAGAGGATGTTGGCGAGCCAGAGGGTCCATGCAGTCGTGTTGAACTCTCCCGTGATCACGTAATAGGCAGCGGGCGCGGCCGCTGCGAGGCCGATGGTGCCGACCATCTCAGAGAGCATGCGTGTACGGCGGCCGAGTTTCTTGAGAGTCGCCTGGGCAACAAATGCGGCCGCGACTGCCGCGCCCAGCGGCCAGAGATCAGCGTTTCTGCCTGCCCAAAGAAGCCCTGCCAGCGCGACCGCGGCAACTCCCGCCAACAATACAATCACTGAGCGCAGGGTGTGCGACTCTTCCAGCGTCTGCGCACGCATGGCCGAGGTGCCGATAAGAGATTCAAGTGG